>JAEEGG010000309.1_pt1 | contig 205374 bp, 169 predicted proteins | sample 9134161 | NCBI WGS metagenome assembly JAEEGG01 (sample SAMN16246543, study PRJNA631951) | gut metagenome | biome: gut microbiome; feature: rumen; material: CR-attached | host: Bos | place: Iran: Karaj | collected 2018-10 | reverse complement strand
ATCTGGCAGGTTCCGAAAAGCCCAATAGTAAACAGAGTAGGAAACTAAATATGAACGATCATGAAAAAGTAGTAAATAAGCTATTCAACAGAGATTTAATTAACAAAAGGCGGTTCCTGAAAAGCCTAAGATAGAGTAAGGGAGAAAAATTTTATTGTATGGAAAGATTATATGGATATTTTGAAAACGTACAAGATGGCGGTAGCCAGTCAAACTATCTGTACAAATTTGGAACAAAGGACACCCAAAGTGGTATCTGTTTTAATTTAGTATTAAGATGGCTACAACTATATAATTTAAATCATGGAGGAATAGCTCCTAATACCATTTTCCGTGAAATTATGAAACAGCCGGAAGAAATAACTAAAATTGCAAAAGCGCAATCTGCATACCATAAGGAAAATGGGAATAATATCATATTAAGTTATATTGGGCGATATGGACTTGCTGGTAATCTAGAAAGAGAAGACTTTTTCAGTCCTTATGATTTCGAGGCAGTAGTTAGGCATTGCATTAATAACCAATGGATCCAGATGCTTATAATTATTAATTTTAAAAATGAAGAAAGCAAACACGCTATTGGTGTTATTATCCACAACAATAGAATTTATATGTATGACCCCAATGTTGGTGTAATGAGTGTAGATAACATTGATCCCAACAGGAATGAATTATTATCTAAACTGCCAGTAATTTATGGGGAGATTTTCTCCGCTATACTAGACTCAGGAACTATCTATAAAATTGTTTCAGAAATATAAATTACAAATGAGGGTGTGTGAGAACTCGCCCTCACTACGTTCGTGCCGGATGAACATAATAGCGAGTCGCTTTTTTCTCGACTCATATTATTGTTACAAAACTTTTCAAAATATCCCACAATTCAGTTTGGCGACACTTGTCTCATTTCTCAAAGGTCTCGGATTCCAGACAACAGATACCACAAAGTTCACCCGACATAGGTGGCCATGGTAGTGGCGATGAGCGTCTATATCGTTTATGTCCTATAAGGACTCTGAGATTGATTTCTTACGCAGTTTGCCGAGGTAAGCAGGTGTGATATTGAGGTACGAAGCGATATCCTGCATTGCAATATCCTGTACGATGCCGGGACAACGCTGTAGCAGAAGTTCGTAACGCTCGAGTGGCGTGGCGCAGTATAGGTTTTGATAATGCAAATGGAACTGGTTCGTCATGTGCTCAGCAATGAGACTACGTAATTCCATTGTTTCAATGTTTTGGTCAAAGAACTGATTCAGCTGCTCACTTGTGACCCTGATCACGCGGCTGGGCATTGTGGCCTTGATGGTAATCTGCGCTGGAAGTCCACTAAGACAGGCTGGATAATCACCAACGAATTCATCCTTAAATGAGAACCACACTACGTGTTCTTTGTCATCACTAATGCCATAAGTCAGATATTTGAAACACCCGTATTCAACGAACGCGAACCAACGGGTGGGGTCACCCTCACGCTCCATCTGGTCACCCTTACTATATTTGACAACCTCACCCTCCCGCTTGCAGAACTCCCGCAGCGTTTCGAGATTTAAACTGCTATTGTTAAATTCTGTTTCCATTATCCAATTATTTTTGCGGGTACAAAGATACGACTTTATTCTGAATTTATTGTAACTAAAGCGTATTATTATCAGCTAATGTATAGATCGGACAGTTTATTTGATGATCTTCATGGCAAATTGCATTATGTCAATAAGAAACTCCTGCACCAATCATACTGACAGGTGCAGGAGTTGATAGAAGTTTTCATCATATTGATAATCCATGGTTGGCATAGTCAAACAAAGATTGTTCCACTAATGACGATTCTCGTATTATTAACCTTGTTTATTCCATGCCACGATATTGGCATATACATCATTGAAATCTATACTACCACCATTATCTTCAATGCAAATATCAGTTACATGCCCGATAACGTTGTTTTCAGCATCAGTAATATCGCCATTGCTGACACTGCGATCAAAACTATTAGATTTGGTAGACGAGAATTCTATAGTGAGATTGTTGCCCTGAACAAATGCATCACCAATAGAGAGTTTGTTCAAGTTTCCACTTGAAGTAACTGGTTTTGTTTCATCCACATAGGTTTTACATTCATCCTTGAGAACTACTCTTACATCATTACAGCACTGGGTTACTATATTCCAGCACATGTACATTCCCTTTTTGATACCAGGAAGATTAAAAGACTTGCTTGTTGATTCTAAGTTCATAATTCAAAGTTTTATTTAGTTAATATTTGGTTTGTTTGCTGACATGCGTCAGTAAATACTTTCAGTTCATATTCCATCGCTTTGCGAAATATTTCCATCGCTTTCTTTTCATCGATCTCAGAACGATATTTCTCAAGCATCTGTGCCATCTGTATGGCGCCACTTGGCTCTCCTTTGTTCCCCTCTACCCAGAATCGATAAATTGAGTCTTCAGGGGTATATCCATCAATAATATTGGCAACCCAGTTCCAAAGATACTCGCATGGAAGCATAACAACACTAAGATATGGAGAATCAAGTGATCCTGCTACATATGCCTCGTATTGTGCGTACTCCTTTATGGAATCACCAGGTGTTACACTTTCTATGTCATGGATATGCCAATCGTCGTGGTATGTCTTATTATACTTCGCATAACTGTCGGCCTTTTGGTTGTAGAAAACTTTCCAATCATCATTATCCGCACAAGTTGCTCCTGTGACATAATCATTCTGTCCATTGAAGCAATAATAAGCATCTTGGACCACAAGTTGACCATAGTTGTTCGGATCAAGGTCACCATTGACAATGCCTTTGAAATAGTCTGTTTTAAGAACCTTGACAGCAATGCCCATACATGAAGTCCAAAGATTGAAAAATAAAGTACTCTCAATTGGCGTATCATCCGTGATAAGCCACTCCAGTCTTGTTCCTCTAAGTTTGTCATGAGGAATGAAAAAATCTCTTTTTAACATAATTGTGCTTTTAAAGTAAAAATGAATTGTTTATTGTTTCTTTGATTTCTTATGTACTCCATATAAACTTAAATTAATGAATAAACACTATTTCAACAGCAAATATACGAATAATAAATATATAAAATACCAATCAGTATGTTTGTTTGGCTGATTTTTATGGATTATTAACCATTAGTCTATATTATTTTTCATCTTTTTGTAGTTTGATATAACTAAAATTAGGAATTTCAACGATTAATATTTTCGAATTATAAAGGACCTCAGAGGAAAGAATCTCTGCAAGATGATAGGTAGATTCAACTATTATTTGTATTTTGCACCAGCAATTGAGGTCAATAAAGAGTTGTTGATATTTACAAAAATTGCGAAGGATTTCGGACTCCAGAAAGTAACTATTTGGTGACCTCTCCCAATATTGGCTCTAATCATTACCGTAAGTTAACAAATTATCAAAAATCGGCGGTTTAGACAAAAATGCTTAAATTACACACGAAACGGTATTTTTATGCTTTCATTTCGAAAAAAAATGTTATCTTTGCAAATTGAATTAATGCTGGACTCAAATTTTAATTATGGGAAAACCATTTAAGGGAGAGTTGAAAAAACTTTCTGAAACCATTCGATGGGCTGAGCAACAAGATGTGACGCGTCTTGCACGGTTTCTGTTTGCAGAGAATAAGCAGATTCCTCTGGTGTGCATCGGCTCTGGCGGTTCGCTCAGTGCTTGCCATTATGCAGCCCAGCTTTACCAGCGGTGCAATGGTGTACTGGCAGAGGCTATGACCCCTTTGCAGTTGATGTATGCCGGAAAGGACATTATCCGTAATAGCAAGCTCCTGTTTTTGACCGCCAGCGGCAAGAACAAAGATATTCTCAATGTTATCAAGTATGGCTTGAAATATAACGAGACAGCCATGATGAGCCTGACCCTACGTAAAAACAATCCAACAGAAGAATTGTTAGAGCAATACCCCAAGGTGGTGCGTTGGTGCGAGGACATTCCTAGTGAGAAAGATGGCTTCTTAGCCACAAATTCGTTGGTTGCTACGTTCACGCTGCTCTGCAAAGCGGCAGGTTACATGGTTCAAGATTCAAGTTTGAATCTGCATGACACTTTGAACTTTGAGCTGGCCACAAGGCCATTGAACCTTGAACTGTCCTCCATCCAGAACTTCATTGTTCTCTATGGTGCAGTAGGTGAGTCAGTGGCATGGGATATTGAATCCAAACTCACAGAGGCAGCTTTAGGTTCAGCCCTGTTGAGCGACTACCGCAACTTCGGTCATGGCCGTCACCATTGGTTCGACAAGCGGGGAGAGAACTCATGCATCATTGCACTGGTCACGCCCGTTGAAAAAGATTTGGCACAAAAAACCATCGGTTGCCTGCCCAAGAAAATACCTGTTATCTATATAGAAACAGAACTGGAAACGCCAGCAGCATCCATCGATATGCTGTTGAAGGCATTCTGCTTTGTCAACAACTTGGGCGAAGCCCGTGGCATAGACCCCGGCAAACCCGGAGTGCCAGGGTATGGCCGTGTGCTGTACAATCTGGACTATTTCAAGTTGACCAACCGCATCCTTCCCTCAGAAAAGACACTCGAAGCGGCTGTTCTCCGCAAATTGGGTCTTGCTGGAAAGGATAATGCCCCGTTGTGGAATCATTACAGCGATGCATGTAAGCGTTTTGTGCGTCAGCTGAACAGGGGCAAATTTTCCACCGTAGCCTTCGACTACGATGGTACTCTCTCTGCCTCCGACCATACAAGCCGTTACACAAAGGGGTTGTGTTCTGAAATCACGAATGCTTTGCTACCGATCTTGGAAAACGGAGCACAGATTGTGGTGGCTACAGGCCGTGGAAAGTCAGTAGGCGAATCTTTCATAAACACCATCGATTGCAAGTATTGGCCACAAATCAAGGTGGGCTACTACAACGGTGCTTGCCTCTTGGCATTAGGCGATGAGGCAAAGCTGGAAGAATGGAAGAACCAGCCTTTCGACAGTGAACTTAAAGCGCTGGAGGATGAACTGAAACAAAGACTCCCTAAGGGCTGTGTGGACTACAAATTTGAAGAGCGCAGCCTTCAACTGTCCATTGAGGGAGAAATGACCCAGACGGAATCACTACTGGTTTATGAGACCTGCCGTGAAATCATCTGGGACAAGCAGATGAAAGGCATCCGTGTTTGGCGCAGCAGTCACAGCATGGATATTGTGGTTTTCCGTGAAGTGAGCAAACTACGAGTAATAGAAGATCCTGATCACACCTTGTGTATTGGTGATTACGGAACCGTGGAAGGCAACGATTATGAAATGCTGACCAGTAAGTTTTCATTGAGCGTTGACCGTGTATCAAAGAATGCAAAGAGTTGTTGGAACATTGCCCCGCCAGGTATGAAGGGACTTGATGCAACCCTCTATTACCTAAGCCGCATGAAGGCAATCGAAGGGAAGATAACGTGTAAGTTTAGCGTATGAACAGTAATTTAGCAAACCAGCTTCTTGCAAGCATCATGAAATGGGATGCCCAGACATTGGCATCAGAACGTGCTGCCCTTGAATTCATGGGTAGCATGAAGTATGATGCATACGACCGTTATATGCCGGGAATGCGCTTTATGAGCAGTCTGGTACAATGGCTGAATGATATTGAAGAGGAAGACCGCGATGAGGCTTATAAGTTCATAAAGGAAAAGCTGGTCTTCATATCCTCAACGCAGATGAACTATCTGGTGGATTTGTTATATGACTCAAAAATACGACCTATTCTGCTGGATATGGCTACTACTGAAACGGGTATGCCATCATATAAACGTTCAAGCAATGTGGTGCATAATCGTTTTGAAATTGAGAAACGTTCCGCATTGGTGGTTGGTCTCAGCGATGGTGCTCATACAGACATCTTGCGTCGTAGCGCAGGCTTCAGTAATGAGCAGGTCTTGACCAACTACTATCCTGACGGGAAGAAACTGAAGGATATGCTGGATGAACTGAGTAAAGACGACAAACTGAAAAGCATAGAAAAACCATACTTTCGTAGGATTTTCTTGATTGACGACTTTACCGCCAGTGGAAAGAGTTTCATCCGCTATGATGAAAGCAATGGGAAATATCATGGCAAGTTGAAGAAAATAATCGATGAACTATGTACTCGAGGCTATGTTGAAAAAGGACAGAAAATAGAGCATCTGAGCTATCTTCTGAACCCAGAGCAAAAGATACAGATCGACATCTTGTTTTGTATCGCTACTGAAAGAGCAAAGACCAGTATAAAGGACAACCTTGACGATTACTTGAAATCAGTAGGGTGGCAAGACAAAGTGGAGTTCAACATCCACATCGTACAACTTCTGGAAGACAAACTATCGAACGACATCAAGAGTGATAATGACTTGGTGAAGATAATAAAGAAGGATAAGCACTTCGTGGAAGAGTGTGTTATATCCAAGAGCTACAAGGTTGGCAAGAACGACAGCCCTTGGTTGGGATTTGATGAATGCGCCCTGCCTGTTGTACTTGCTCACAATACGCCAAACAACTCTCTGCCCATCATTTGGCAGGATGCAGAAAGATTTCATGGATTGTTCCCCCGTATAAGCCGCCATTGACCGTATGAATATCTATAAGAATCCATTTGCCATACGCGCTTCTGAGCGAATAGAAACTGACGAGATGTTCTTGGAACTCTTCTCGTCGGAGCCCTTGACTCATCTTGAAGAAAAGTTTGAACAGGATAAACTATGGAACAACATAACTACCATTCTCAGTTCGCCTGGCGCAGGAAAGACTACGCTTTTGCGTCTTTTCTCACCGACAATTCTTCAGCGTATTACAGAACGCAATACGGCCTATAAGAAGCTGAAAAAGTTGGAAGTGATAGATAGCGATCATATCAAAAAATGCGGTGTTTATCTACAGTTGGGTCGTGACTATGAGTTTTTGGAAGATGATGTTCTGTTTAATGAGATTGAGCAGAAAAGGATATTTCTGTCACTCCTCAATGCGAGGATTGTGCTGGCCACTCTGAAAAGCCTGATGGTACTTGCTGGTATCAAATATACTCAATTAAATGAAATTACTTATACACCGGAGGAGATAATACCAGAACTTGGGGACTTTAAGGCAGAGTACACTGGAAAAGAACTGCTGGATTGGGCTGCTGAACAGGAACGGAAGATATGCGAGTTTCTTGATAGTTTTGTGATGCCAGAAGAGGGTATTCAGGGCAGTAGCAAATTGTTTGCGCTGCAAGCAATGAAGGCATCTTGGTTTACCCATAATGGAGAGAATCTTTGTGAAGACTTCATCTTCCAGATTGACGACGGTCATAAACTCACAAGGAATCAAAAAAAGATTATCCGTGATGAGACTGTTGAGGTGCGCATGCATGTAACGCTTTGGATTGCAGAACGTTTGGAAACACTCTCCACAACTGATATATTGAGTGATAAGAATATCAAGGATAGGGATGACCAGACCATCCACCTGGAAAACACTAAGAAGGGCATATTCAATCCAATGGTGAAGAATATATCTACGCTGCGTAGTGCTTTCTCTGCGGACGGTATCATCCTTGCAAGCGCGCTTGCAAGTGATACCACAATTAACTATAAGGCGCTTTATAACGACGCTAGCAAGAGGTATCTGACTCAATTGGCAGAACTGCACAATTTTGACAACTATACTGAGTGTGTGGCTGCTATAGAAAATCAAGACCCGTATGAACGTGTGCTTAATATGCGAGCCTTGCTAATGCATGCTGCCCGTCAAGGTGCAAATGGTGCGATGAACCTGTTTGGATATACAGTTCAGGATTTAGACTGGATGTTAACTCCGTTGAAGCCTTTAGTAAAAGAGGTAATGCCAGGAGAGATAAAGAAGTTGCCCCAGTACTACGGTTTCTCAACACTTATGGATCTGGCCAGCCAGAATGTGGAGCAATTCTTGGATTTGTCTGCCAAGATGTATGAACTATTGGTGGCCAAGAAGATCTCTGACCCTTCTCACTATGTATTGACGGCAGAGGAACAAGACAAGATTGTAAGAGACTTTGCACTTGCTCGTTTGGAGGATATCAAGCGCCTGCCACTTGGCAATAAGATCTATGGGTTCCTGATGAAACTTATAGATTTCTGCTATAGTGTTACATTCACACCCACATATTCTTATCGCTCTGTTACCGGCTTTGCCGTGAAGGAAGAGAATTCTAGCAAATGGGGTAAGGATGGCTTTTGGTTCCAAGACCCAGATAATGAAGAATTGGCAACAATTCTAAAAGATTGCCTTGCCTATAATTTCTTGATGAAACAGGGCGTAACTCAAGGCAAAAAAGACCAGAAATGGACCATATTCTATCTGAATAGCTGGCTTTGTGCATATGCACATCTGCCACTTGAGCGTGGAGGATGGCGTCCATTGACACTTCATAAACTAAATTCTTGGCTATGAAAAAACGTTGGGAATCATACGTGATGTATCGCCAGAATAAAAAGCTGGTGGAGTTCTGGAAGGAGTATTATAAGGATAGGCCTGCTGTGAAGGTGCTGTTCTTATTGGGCAAGGGCTTTGATCCTAGAATGAATAATATCCTAAAATTGTTCCTTGAAAATAACCCTGAGCAGCAATTGGATTGTATTGCTTTTGACTTCCCCAATGAAAAAGATCCAAAGGAGAACAAGAAGTTGTATGAAATCAATTCGCGACAACTGGCAGAATTGAAAGACCAATATGGCTTTGGTTATGAGGAACTGCAAATAGATGGTAGTTTGCCTTGGGACAAGCGTATAGCTCAGATGAGTCGCCAAGTGATAGGCAAAGACTTGAGCGCCTATAATGACGTGATAATGGATGTTAGTTCATTACCCAGAGCATTCTATTTCAATATTGGCAAAGCTTTGTTTAACAAGCTTGACAAGGACAAATCTAAGAATCTGTTCTTTGCAGTATCTGAAAACGTTACGATAGATGAACAGATAAAGAAAACACCAGTAATAGACAATATTGAGCCGCTGGTGGGATTCCGTTCTTTATCAAGTCGTGAGTCTAATTTGGATAGGATAAATATCCTGATTAGCTTGATGGGAGACCAGAATATTGACATTTTACGGAGCATCTACAATCATTTCCAACCTTCAGATATGTTTCCCGTGTTGCCTTTCCCATCGAAAGACCCACGACACTCTGACTATCTGATGCTGAAATACCATGAGTTCTTTACTGAGAAGCAGTTTACCGAGCCACAGAATATCACTTACGCTGATGAGCAGAATCCGTTTGAACTGTATCGTATTGTGTCAAATATGATTCAGGGGCATCAGGCAACCTTCAAGCCTATCAGTGACCATGTGTGTTTTGGTATTGCGTTGCTGACAAGTAAATTATTATCACTTGGCGCATTGCTTGTGGGATTGGAATATAACAATTGTGTCACTATTTACAACGTAAGTTCAGCGAACTACGAAATTGAAGATACTACTGTGTTTAAGCGGATCAATGAGGGGAGTGAACCATTTCTGCTTTGGATTACAGGAGAAGCATACAACGAAAATTAAAGCTGGTCAATAAAAGTAAAAATACAGTAACAGAACCAATTTTTCGTAATTAATTTGCGCAGTTAGACAGAAAATGTCTATCTTTGCAAACGAAATATTAAATGCGAGATAATGGCGAGCATAGCAAGCTGGATATACGATAGGCCGCTTAGAGGCAATTACACCTTCACACACGATGAGGTGGCGCAGGCGTTCCCTGATATGAGTGCCGGCAGCATTGCACGGGCACTGACCAGGGAGGTGAGCAAGGGACGGATTATGTCGCCCCTGCGCGGCTTCTACGTCATTGTGCCAAATGAGTATGTGCTGCGCGGGGCTGTGCCGCAGTCGTTTTACTTGGATGACATGATGCACCATCTGGGACGCAAATACTATGTGGCTCTGTTGAGTGCGGCAAGTTATCACGGAGCTTCGCATCAGGTTCCGCTGCGGTTCAGCGTGATGATAGAGCCTCCCGCCATGCGTGACAAGAAGGGAGAGAAGTACCTTACGCATTTTTTCTGCAAAAGTCATATTCCTGAGACATACGTGGAGAGACGGCAGACGCGGACGGGCTACATTAACGTGTCGTGTCCTGAACTGACGGCAGTGGATTTGCTGACGTATCAGGCAAAGACAGGGAGCGTTTCGCGGGCAGCCACTGTTCTGGCTGAACTGGCTGAGAAACTGGATTTCGAGCGCTTAGGGGCTGACTTCGTGAAGGAAGTGCCTGTAACCAGTCTGCAGCGTCTGGGCTATATTCTGGACGAGGTGCTGGAGGAAGGAGAAGCGGCAGAGTCGGTGTACAGTCTGTTGAAGTGTTCCGGTTTCGCACTCCAGTATGTGCCTTTAAAGGCTGGAAAGAGTAGCGAGGGGGGCGAAAGAAACGCCAAGTGGAGAATTATTGTGAACGAAACCATAGAGATTGACGAGTTATGATACCAGAGCGATATATTACGGAATGGAGCGAGCAGGCCCCGTGGGTGGTGAATAAATTCATCGAACAGGATTTGATAGTCTGCCGTGCGTTAGTGTCTATCTATAGCGATGCATTTCTTGCGGAGCATCTGGCATTCAGAGGTGGCACGGCATTAGGTAAGCTGTATCTGAAGCCGCAGCCTAGATACTCGGAAGACATCGACCTTGTACAAGTGCAGGCGGAACCCATCAAAGAGACGATTGACCATCTGCGGGATGCTTTGGCTTGGCTGGGTGAGCCGGTGGTGAAGCAGAAGAAGCACAACAATACGCTGGTGTTCAAGGTGCAACCGACGGATATGGATGCGGGGGAGATTCATTTGAAGGTGGAGATTAACTGCAAGGAGCATTTCTCGGTATATCCAATGGTAAGAGTTCCTTTTGTGGTGAATAGTTCGTGGTTCAAAGGTGCTTGCGAAGTGCTGACCTATGAATTGGCAGAACTGACAGGGACGAAACTGAGAGCTGTTTATCAGCGGAGAAAAGGACGTGATTTGTTTGACCTGTGGAAGATACTTTCAATGCAGCCTGAGTTGGATAAGGGGAAAGTGATGGAAAGCTATGAGCGGTATCTGGGCTTCACAGCCTCTCACTTGCCAACATACAAAGAGTTTTTGTTGAATATGGACGGGAAACTACAGGATGATGAATTCTTGACTGACACGGAAATGATTCTTGGGCCACAGGTGGAGTATGACCCACAGGTGGCGTGGGAAAAGGTGAAAGCAGAGTTGGTGGAGAGGCTTAATCCTGAAGTTTGAATCTTGATACTTAAAACATGGAACTTGAAACAAATAATATTATAGTTGGTGCAGGCCTTATTAGCCTGGATGTGTTGATTTGGGACGGGCAAAGAGTCCCCATATCCTATTACGTGGGTGGCACATGCGGTAATGTGATGATGATTCTCTCCTACATGGGTTGGGATGCTTATCCCATAGCCCGTCTGGATGGCACAAAAGACGGGATGAGTGTATTGGATGACATGAAAAAGCACCATGTACACATAGATTTTGTCTCTACCCAAGACGGTAAAACACCGGTGATCGTGCAGCGTAACTTCATTAACAAGGATGGTGTTCCCACACATAAGTTTGAATCGCGCAACAATATCGGGCGGTTCTATCTGGACTTCAAGTCGCTGACGCTGAAACAGGCAAATGGGGTGATTGAGAGGATAGACTTTGTGCCAAAGGTATTCTTCTTTGACAGGGTTTCACCCGCCATCTTGAAGCTAGCCACTACATTCAAGGAAAAGGGGTCGGTGATATTCTTTGAGCCTTCCAGCAGAGGAGGTAATGTCTGTCTGTTCAACAAATGTGTTGAGGTGTCTGATATAATCAAATTCTCGGAACAGAGGATAAAAGACATTAACCAGTTTAAAGACTATAAGGATAAGCTGTTTATCCAAACGCAAGGGGCAAAGGGTTTGAGCTATCGCTTGAATGGCGATTGGAAGCATTTGGAACCTGTTGCAAATGAAAAAGTGGTGGATACCGCTGGTGCAGGTGACTGGACAGCAGCTGCTTTGATTAATTATTTGTTCAAAGACAAATTAGTGTTTGGAATATTCAATCTCTTAGAATCAGATTTGGAAACAGCCCTGAAAGAAGCACAGAAAGTAGGTGCTGAGAGTTGCTCTTATGAAGGGGCGCGTGGCATGATGCAGTAATGAAACCATAGAGGACGGAGATATAGAAGAAACAACTGCAAAAATGTAAAAAATTATATTCAAATATAATATTATTTGTATAATGCTATGATAATAATTTGTTTTAATCCCGTTTATGATTTCTGAGCGAAAATAGAATTATATAATAATTATGGATGATATTACAAAAAGAATAGATTATAAAGATTTAAAATCATTTATAGACTCTATAAGTTATGGTGGAAAACTATATTCTGTTTTTTCTCATGGTAATTTTAATTAGTGAATCTTTTTTTAATTAGAAGTGGCGACCGAGCAAGTTCCCGTAGTGGGGCGGCTCGGTCGCTTTTGTTTTAGGAGAGAAGATATGCGGAGGGGCGTGAGGAATGGGCAGAAAAAGAGGTCTATACCATGTCAGATTTTCATGCTCCTTTGGATTTGCCAAACTCTAAAATTATACCTAATTTCGCGGTTAGTTAATTGATGATATCATACATAAACTAAATCATAGATGGTTCTATTTTTCAAGAAAGCGGACGCAGGCTATATAGCTGTTGATGCGGACCAAAAGTTTGACGCTCAGGACTTGGAGAAGCTCACATGGCTCTTCTCCGGCGCGGAGTTCGTCGATGAGAAAAATATCGCGGGGTGGTTTATTGGTCCCCGCCGTGAAATGATCACTCCTTGGAGTACTAATGCGGTGGAGATCACCCAGAACATGGCGCTGAAGGGTATCCGTCGTATCGAGGAGTACTTCGCCTGCAAAGGGAAGGATTCCGAACATGACCCGATGCTGCAACGTGTCTACAATGGCCTGGACCAGACGATCTTCACCATCGACAAGAAACCGGACCCTATCGTTTACATCGAGGACTTGGCCGCCTATAACCAACAGGAGGGCTTGGCCTTGAGCCAACAGGAGATGGACTACCTGAATAGCGTCAGCGAAAAGATAGGACGTAAATTAACTGACAGTGAGGTGTTTGGATTCTCTCAGGTGAATTCCGAGCACTGCCGCCATAAGATCTTCGGCGGTCTCTTCATCATCGACGGCGAGGAGAAGGAGTCTTCCCTCTTCCAAATGATCAAGAAGACCTCCGCGGAGAACCCTAACAAGATCGTTTCCGCCTACAAGGATAACGTGGCCTTCAACGAGGGCCCTGAGATCGAGCAGTTCGCTCCGGCGAGCGGCGACAAGCCTGATTTCTTCGAGGTGAAGAAGATGAAGTCTGTCATCTCCCTGAAGGCTGAGACGCATAACTTCCCGACGACGGTCGAGCCTTTCAACGGTGCGGCTACGGGTACGGGTGGTGAGATCCGTGACCGTCTGGGCGGTGGTAAGGCGAGCTTGCCTATTGCGGGTACGGCGGTCTACATGACCTCCTATCCACGCACGGAGAAGGGTCGCCATTGGGAGGATGTCTTGGATCCTCGCAAATGGCTGTACCAGACGCCTGAGCAGATCCTGATCAAGGCTTCGAATGGTGCGAGCGACTTCGGTAACAAGTTCGGTCAACCACTCATCTGCGGTTCATTGCTCACCTACGAGCATGCGGAGAACAACAAGAAATATGCTTACGACAAGGTCATCATGTTGGCGGGTGGCGTAGGCTTCGCTAAGCAGAAGGATAGCCTGAAGGGCGAGCCTGAGCCTGGCGAGAAGGTGGTCGTGATGGGTGGTGATAACTACCGCATCGGTATGGGCGGTGGCGCTGTCTCTTCGGTGGAGACGGGTCAATACTCCAATGCGATCGAGCTGAACGCTGTGCAACGTGCCAACCCTGAGATGCAGAAACGTGTCTCTAACGTGATCCGCACCTTGGCGGAGTCTGACAATAACCCGATCGTATCTATCCACGACCATGGTGCGGGCGGTCACTTGAACTGCCTCTCCGAGTTGGTGGAGTCGACGGGTGGTAAGATCGATATGGACAAGTTGCCGATCGGTGACCCTACTTTGTCCGACAAGGAGATCATCGGTAACGAGAGCCAGGAGCGCATGGGCTTCTTGGTGAAGGATAAGGATATTGATTTGATTAAACGTATCGCCGACCGTGAGCGTGCGCCGATGTACGTGGTGGGTGAGACGACGGGCGACATGCAGTTCGTCTTCCAACGTGCCAACGGTGACCAGCCGATCAACCTCCGCTTGGATTACATGATCGGTAAGCCGCCTCGCACGGTGATCAAGGATAACACGGTGGTGGAGAAGTTCGCTCCCGTACAGACCGACGATAAGAACATTCAAAAATATATCAATGACGTGCTCCAATTGGAGTCCGTGGCTTGTAAGGATTGGTTGACCAACAAGGTGGACCGCTCCGTCACGGGTAAGATCGCCCACCAGCAGTGCGCCGGTGAGTTGCAGTTGCCTTTGAACGACTTGGGTGCTGTGGCGTTGGACTACAGAGGCAAGAGCGGTATCGCCACCTCTATCGGACATGCGCCTTCCGCCGCTTTGGTGGACCCTGCCGCAGGTTCCGTATTGGCCATCTCCGAGGCGTTGACCAACATCGTGTGGGCTCCGTTGGCGGATGGTTTGGCGAGTGTCTCCCTGAGCGCCAACTGGATGTGGCCTTGCAAGAACCCGGGCGAGGATGCCCGCTTGTACAAGGCGGTTGAGGCTTGTAGCGACTTCGCCTGCGAATTGGGCGTCAACATCCCTACGGGTAAGGACTCGTTGTCCATGACCCAAAAATACGGTGAGGACAAGGTATTCTCCCCTGGTACGGTGATCATCTCCGCAGGGGCTGAGGTATCTGACGTGCGTCGCATCGTCTCCCCTGTATTGATCAACAAAAAAGATTCTTACATCTACCATATCGACTTCTCGTACGATGCGCTGAATCTGGGAGGTTCCGCTTTGGCCGCCACGCTGAACAAGGTGGGCGACACGGTGCCTACCGTGAAGGATGCGGAGTACTTCGCGGATGCCTTCGAGGCGGTTCAGGAACTGATCAACAAAAACCTGATCCTCGCGGGCCACGATATCTCCGAGGGTGGTATGATCACCGCCTTGTTGGAGATGTGCTTCGCGAACACGAAGGGCGGTTTGAAGGTGAACCTGAAGGATTTGCCGGAACCAAGTCTGACCAAGATCCTCTTCTCCGAGAACCCTGGTGTGCTGATCCAGGTGGAGCACAAGGCGGAGGTGGAGAAGATACTCCACAACGCTGGTGTGGGCTTCGCCATGATCGCCAAACCGACCGAGGAGCGTACGATTGTCGTGGAGAAGGATGGCAAGAAGGAGGTGTTCGACATCGATGCGTTGCGTGATGTTTGGTACAAATCCTCTTACCTCTTGGACCGCAAGCAGAGTGGCGAGGCGTGTGCCAAGGAGCGCTACGAGAACTACAAGAAGCAGCCGCTTCAGTTCAAGTTCGACGAGAGCTTCTCCGGCAAGCTTGGCAAGATGGGCTTGACGGCCGACCGCAAGAGACGTTCCGGCGTGAAGGCTGCTATCATCCGTGAGAAGGGTACGAACGGAGAGCGTGAGATGGCTTATTCCCTCTACTTGGCGGGCTTCGACGTGAAGGATGTCCACATGACCGACTTGACGTCCGGTCGTGAGACGCTGGAGGACGTGAACATGATCGTCTTCTGCGGTGGATTCTCCAACTCTGACGTGTTGGGCTCGGCGAAGGGCTGGGCGGGCGGTTTCCGCTACAGCGAGAAGGCGAAGGAGACGCTGGCGAAGTTCTATGCGCGTGAGGACACCCTAAGCTTGGGAATCTGCAACGGTTGCCAGCTGATGGCTGAATTGGAGCTGCTCTATCCTGAGCATGAGAAGAAGCATAAGGTGTTGCACAATAACTCCCACAAGTTCGAGTCTAACTTCGTGGGCCTGACGATCCCTGAGAACGACTCCGTGATGTTCGGTTCGCTCTCCGGCAGCAAGTTGGGCGTTTGGGTGGCTCATGGCGAGGGCAAGTTCGACTTCCCTTATGCGGAGAGCGAGTACAACGTGATCGCTAAGTACACCTATGAGGGTTATCCTGCCAATCCGAACGGATCCATGTACAACGTGGCGGGTGTATGTTCCAAGGATGGTCGCCACTTGGCGATGATGCCACACTTGGAGCGTGCCATCTTCCCTTGGCAATGGGCTTACTATCCGGAGGATCGTAAGGCGGTGGATGAGGTGACTCCATGGTTGGAGGCCTTCGTCAATGCCCGTAAGTGGATTGAGAACAAGAAGTGATGCTTCGAGCCAACTAGATAGGGGAGCGTGCCTTAGCGGGCACGCTTCTTTTTTTATGTTCAGGGGTAATTAGGCGATTTATTCAGAGTCCTCGTCCGGCTCCACATGGATGGAGGTTTGGATCTCCTGGCCATACTTCTCACGCAGGCTGCGTTCCACCTCTGTGGAGATGTTATGCGCCTCCACGATGGTCATGTCGGGCGATACGACGACGTGCGCATCCACGATGATGCTGGTGCCGTTGCGCCGCGTCTTCAGGTCGTGTATGCTCTCCACGCCCTCCACCTGTGAGGCGATGGCGATCATCTCCTCCTCCATTTCCTGGGGCAGGGCCACCTCCAACAGTTCCTTGAGGGAAGGGATGCCCATTTGTATGGCGGAGACGAAGATGGCGACGCTGATGCCGCAGCAGACGATCGGGTCGAGTATCACCCATTCGTCGCCCAAGAGGATGGCGCCGCCGATGCCAAGGGCGGATCCGATGGAGGAGAGAGCGTCCGTACGGTGGTGCCAGGCGTTCGCAATGACGACGGGGCTGGAGACATCCCGCCCCACCTTCGCCGTGTATCGGAAGAGCAGTTCCTTGGCGATGATGGAGGCGATCGCCGCCCAGAGCGCGATGGTGTGGGGCACCTCGATCACTTTCCCCTGCACCACGCCGATGATGGCGCTAAGGCCCGTCAGGCACATTTTCGCCGCCACGAAGATCAGCATGAGGCTGACGAAGAGGGTGGCCATGGTCTCGTACTTTCCATGCCCGTATTTATGGTCCTTATCCTTTCCTTTGGAGGATATGCGGACACAGATGAGCACCACGATGTCCGATATGAGGTCGGACAAAGAGTGGATACCATCCGCTATCATGGCCGCACTGTGACCCAGTACGCCGGCTATGATTTTTGCTACAGTCAACAACACATTGACGAATGAGCCAAGCAGAGTGACCCTTGTGATCTTCCTCTCCCTGGTTCGCTGAACCGGTTCCTCCATTGCTAATATCGTTCCTTTAAGTTAAGTGTTACTACAAATTTAAGCATTCGGGGTGAAAATGTTACCGAATGCGCCCCTGTTTTTTGATGAAAAATCACGACGGTTCCTCTTGCCGTATTGGGCAGTTGTATTTATTTATTATTTAATGATTTACGATTTACTATTTTAGGGTTTGGCGGAATGGTTTTTATCCTCCTCTTCTAAATGAGTTCGCTGATGTCGAACGCGTATTTACTCGCAGGTTGTTGGTGGAGATATTAGGATGATTCTATAATATTATTGACGGATAAAATTCCGCAAATTAAATAGAAATGCATATTTTTGTGTATCCGCATTGGAGAATCGGTGAGGATAAGGTAAGTCAGGTGAAATAGTACTGATAGATTATCAATCATAGCGTTAGCTATACAAAAGATATGATTATGGCAGAGGAGGAGATAAATAAATACAGGCTGACCAGCATGGAGGAACCCTCTGATGAAATGCTCGCCTATATTATGCGTGAGGCGGCTGAAGATGCACGGAAAAGCAACGAAGCCGCTCTCAAGAAATATTTTGGGGAGATAGCGGAGATGTATAAAAAAAAATACGGAGATAGAAAATGTCTGCAAAAAAGCCAGTCTTGATCATTGTTGCAGGTCCGAATGGTTCTGGGAAAACCACGGTGACGAGTAAAATACTTCGACACCAGTGGTTGGAGGATTCTGTGTATATAAATCCCGACAATGTGGCTCAAGAACGTTTTGGTGATTGGAATTCCGAGTCGGCCGTGCTTAAGGCTGCGAAGTATTGCGAAGAGTGGAGAGAGCAGTGCTTGGTTGAGAAACGGAGTATGATATTTGAAACCGTATTCTCGTCCGATGAGAAAGTGAGATTTGTTGAACGTGCGGTAGAGTCTGGTTTTTTTGTCCGCTTGTTTTTTGTCTGCACATCATCGCCAACTATCAATGCTGCGCGTATTGCAGGAAGGGTAATGAAGGGGGGACATGACGTGCCAATATCCAAAATTGTTTCTAGATATCAAAAGTCCATACTGAATTGTAAATTTGTTATCAAAAGTGTCCAGCGAGTTTATCTTTACGACAATTCCGTAGAGAATGGAGAAGCTCAGTTGTTGATAAGATATGCCGATGGCCTTGTGGCGAAGCGGTATTGTGCATCTTTGCCGGAATGGGCAAAACAGATTACGGAATAATAAAAAGCGATATAAATTTGATTGTGGGCGAGGGATTTTAGTCCGAGGGGGTTTCCCGTAAAAGGTTTGGAAAAAATATTGCGGAGGTAGAGGATTCTAAGGCTTATAAATATGGCAATGGCTTGTTGAAAACAATCGGGTTGATTATTATGCTCAATCTTTTCGGAATGTAAGAAATCATCAAATTATAATATACTCTTCACTTCTTCATATTCTAATGTGTTTTTATTCAATTCGTTTAATAACTGGGCTGTATTAATGGCTTTTAGCTTATTATTGTCAATGGAGAGTGTGTTGCGATGGTTTTTATAGATCTCAGTTGCACTATGGCGAGACAAACCAACATTTTGTAGGGCTATTATTATTCGGTTGCGTGTACCATACTCTAATAGCGAAGCCCAATTTTCTCCGGCCTTGTCTTCGCCCAAAATGTACTTTATTATTGTATAATAATGGTTGAAGTATTTTTCAAATTGAAAACGTAAAATATTTTCGATGTCTTTGATAATATCTCCAATTAATTTATTGACGTGTCTTTTATTGTCGCCGCTGAATCTTTCTCTTTCTCCGGAAGAAAACCACATTTCAGTTGAATGATTAATGTGGTATTTTATTGATTCTGTGATTATCTGTTTTAGACTTTCACCATTAATCCATTGACACATCAACAAAGCGTAATATCTCATACTATTTATATTTTGCAACACTTTGACACTATTCTCCCAATGGTATAAACCGTGGAAGTTTTGTAAAAGATTCAAACACGAATTGTAATCAACTTCTCTTGGGAATTTTATATTCTCGTAATTTTCGTGTTTTTGCCGAATCTGTTGATAAACCGAATTTTGGATTTTTACGTCAATAGATTCATTAGAATTTAACAATGAATATGGGATTGTTATGTTTTGTGTACGTTCTTTTGCTAATTCAAGTATTGTATTTTTGTTGTCTTCAATTAATTGATTGATTATAGGGCTTTTGTAATCTGTGTTCAATTGCATTGTGTCAATACAGATAATATTGGCGATGTATCGAAGAATGTTTTTTTCATCTTGTGTGCCCGACTTTATTTCACCGTTCTTTAACTGCTTTTCAATAGATTTCAATTTATTGTTGAGTCTTTCATATACGGTGGGAACAAGTTCGGTTTTCTTGTTTGAAATAAAAGACATTTTTTCCCATTCGCATTTTGAATGTTTTACACAAAAAACGTTGCCTTGCAATTCCTTGGTCATACGACCGGCTCTGCCTGCCAAATTCCAAAAGTCAATGCTTTTGAGAACTCTAAGTCCTTGTCTATTGTCGAGTATGAAAAGATTTTGCGTGGGCATATTTACACCTTCTAATAATGTGGAGGTGCAGAAAACATATTTTATATCTCCGTTTCGATACAATTTTTCTATCAAATTGCGTATCAACTGAGGCATATTGCCAAAATGGTAGGCTATGCCTTTCTTGACAAAATTTGCTAAATAATAATCTCGATGGATATATTGTCGAATGATACTGGACGCAGTTCTTAATTCAGAATTATCAGTTATATCAATCGTTTCGGCAAATTCCTTTGCATACTGAATGGTTAGTTCACGCGAATTACAATAAACCAAATTGCTATCCTTGCCAAACGCACGGAGAAAACCGAAAACGGTGGTTGCTGATTCAGGTAAGACCACCGAAATTGGCTGAAATTCTCCATTTTTAAGATAGGATAGTTCTTGTTTGTCTAAGTCAGCCAAAAACATATTTTGGGCAACTGTGGTTTCATCGGTTTGAAAAGAGTTTTGCCCTGAACGACAAAAAAGCCTCAACAGCACTTCGGGATTTGAAACATTAGGCGATGAAAAATAAAGTTTTGCATCGGGGTATTTTTTCAATGTTTTTTCTATTGCAACATAAGAAGTTATGCTTCGCGAATCGTCTTGTGCTATTTTGTGAGCCTCGTCAACAAACAAAAATCCAATTTTCGGATTATCATTTTGCGAGAGGTAACTCAACAAGCGTTCTGGCGTTAATACAAGAATCAGCTGTACTTCGTTTGCAAGTACCAAATCTGATACGTTGGAATTGGTGAATACTCTATAATTAAACCGCCTAAGTTGGTGACCTAATTCTTGATTGATTTCGATTGCAAACTGATTAATCAATGCTCTCGAAGGAACAACTATAACGATATTTTCAGGTGGTTTGTTTTGTATTACCCTATTGATAAACGCCTTGATAATAAAAGATTTGCCCATTGATGTGGGACCCGAAAAACTAAAATTGCGAGAATTGCTCAATTTAGTGAACAAATCGTATTGAGTGTCGGTAAAGTAAATGTCTTCGGCATCAGGTACTTGCTGAATCATTTTTTTTGCTTCAATCTGCAACATCCTGTCTATTGGGAGTTCTGCTTGATTGTTATCTGTATGTTGCAGATACTTGACTGCCGGGAAGTTGCCCAAATTGTAGAAAACTGATTTGGATATTGTGCGGTAGTATAGGTCGTTTTTGTAATGTGAGTTTAGATATGTGATTATTTTATAGGCATAGTTTCTTGATTCAGAATCGGATGCCGACGACAACAAGTCAGCAAAGCGTAGCAAATCTCTGTATTCCTTGTCGGTATAGTTGGAGAGTTCATTCTCCAGACTTAGGGATTCGGAATATGACCGCTCCATACACTCGTTGAAAAGCCTTTGAAAATACGAGTTTCCCTTGATGGTTTTTGATATTTCTTCGGCTACATTCATAATCAAGAAACTAAATCTTTAATTATTTCAGTTCTCCTTGTGCCCAAATTAGTAAAAGGAACCACATAAAAATAAAACTGATAGCCAACTAAATTTGACCGTTGAAGGTAACGGTTTATCATTGGCAACTGTTTGATAACAGCCTTTTTTACTTTTTCGAGAATATCCTTTCTAAATTGAGAATTGCTTACTTGGCGTTCTTTGTCGGTAACTGGAATTTCAAAACCGAGAAAAATACCAAATGAATTATCCACCTCCAAATCTTCATCGTTTTCGGTGGGAATCAATATTTTTTTCAGCAATTGCAATTCGTCTTCCGACACATTTTCTTTCAAAATATTGCTGTCAACAAGATGTTTTTCGTAAAAAATCTTGTGCAATCCGTTGTCAATCATATCTTGAACTGAACCGAATGCATCGCGTATTCCTTGTTCTAAATCTTCATACAATTTTGATTCACCAAAAACAATTTGATACGATTTTTCATCTAATTGCAGCAAATGCACTCCATCCGCACCCTTTACGTAATCGTTGGCAGCGGTTTTGAGTTCAAGTTTTGTGAGTAATTTCGGTGCGTTCAAATGGGATTCTAAAAAACAATACAACAAAAGTTCCCCTAACTCGCCTTTGTTTTCATTCGCTTTTCGGATTTTTTCTCTTGCGTATGATGACAGGTTCCCAAATTTCTTTTGCTGTACCAAGTCGTCAACAGTGTGGCGTGAAAGGGCGTAGGTTATCAATGAATTTTGTAATTCGTCAGTTAATCCGCCATAGTCAAACTCATTGTTTACGACTTTCAGAACAAACAAATTCATCTTATTAGCTCTTGTCAAAGGCTCGTTTTCCATAGCCTTTGTAAAGAGATTTAGAAACGAAGATTGTATGTCTGTTCTCAGTATCATCTGCTTAGTAATTCTTATAAAACGCTTCGGCTTTGAATTTTACAAATTCGTCGGTTTTATTTATGCCACGGGAGATTACTTGGAAAGGTTCGAGACGCGCCACTTCGGTTTGAAGATCTTTTGCGGTTTTTGCACTACATCCCAAAATGTCTTGAATGTCTTTGACTGTGGTGCCTTGGCATTGGAATATGTACGAAAATTCAAGCAGTTCTTGAAAATCGAAGAATTTTTGCTGATAGTCGGACGGTGACTGAGAGGCAAAGAAAACTACCACTCCTTTGGATCGACCTTCGCGGATAATGCGTTGTAAAAAGATGTTTTTTTGGCAGAGGTAGTTGTGTGCTTCGTCGATTACAAGAATGGTGCGGATGGTGCGACGACCGTCTTTTACCTGACTGTCGGGCAAAGAAACCATTTCTTTGTAAAGCCGTTCGATAACGAGATAGGCTACCAATTCTTTCAGTACAGGCATTTTGTGAACATCGATAATCATAGTGCGGTTGCTGATGCGTTCGAGCGGTTCGATGGATGAATTATGTGACCAAAACAAATCGAACTGCGCCAAATCGCGCAAAACTTCTATCAACGTATCGTCTTTCTTGTTGTCGTCCTCATATGCGGATCGTGCGATTTCAAAAATGTCGTTGAAATCGGGGAATGGTTTGCGACTTCCTTGACGTGACTGGTAGCCTGCCACAATGGCATTGGTAAGCGCACCTTTTTGAACTACACCCATTCTTGAATCGATGGAAGAGAAACTTTCTGCTTTCTCACGTGCCGACAGCATAATTGACTGCTCGCTGTAATCAGACAAGATAAACGGGCTTATCGGCAATTGGTCTTCGCCTTGCAAAAGTTTATAGGTGCGGCAGCGGGTGGTGTCAATGAATTTTTGATTGTCAACAACGTCTCCTTTGTAGTCGAAATAGATAAAATTGGTCTGATATTCAGACTGCTTACGTATGTCGGCAAGGATTTTTAACAGGAACTGCGTTTTGCCAACACCTGGAATACCCATAATGGCAAGGTGTGAGTTGGCGTGAATGGCAGTATTGTTCAACCCCATTATCAACTCATCATTGTTGAGGATACTGCGTCCGATGAAGATATCAAGGTCTTTGGCCTTGACATCGGCTTTGTTGGATAGTTTGATGATTTTTACCAGTTCGGCATACCAACGGTTGACATCTTCGCCGTTTTGGTGGTAAAGATTCCATAGCATTTCTGCTCCATTGTCGATGTGGTTTTTTATAATAGAATGGTTGCTGTAATACTCCTGGTCGTCAAATTCCGACTTTTGGTAAACGAAACTTACAAGCGTGCGCACAAATGGTTCGTCACCGCCCATAAATGAGGCTATACGCATCTCTCCGCCTGAAAAGTTTTTACTCTCAGTTACATCTTTACCTACATTGGTGAGCGAGTATGTGAATGCCAAACGAGCAATTACCGACTTATCCAAATTGGTAACACTACGCAATGCTGTTATGTATTCGTCGGCTTTTAGCGATGTACAAAGTCTGTCTGCCATAGTTCTAACTGTTTATTTCCAAAAGTATCCTTCTGAAACGGTTGTGAGTTGTTGGTTTTTATTGAATATTAGACGTGCAGCACCTGACAAGTCTGGTTCGAGATGGCGGAAGTAATTATCGTCAACCTCGGTATCGGTCGAAAGAATTATTACCTGTTCTGCTGCATTGGGGAAGTACTGCCGCACGATATTGTCGCGGTGCACGCTGTCGAGTCGCGAAAGCGGCGTGTCGATGATGATGGGCAGATTGAGTTGCGAAGTCTGCGCCAATCCCCAAAGAAGCGAAATTGCAAACACTTCTTTTTCACCCGCCGATAATCCCGATTTGCGGATTACATTGTCGTTTTTGTCACGGATGGTCATCTCGTAGGTTTTTTCGTCGATGTCGATGCTTTTTATCAAGTCGGCTTTGCTCGACAGACGCAGATACATCTCGAAGGTCTTATCGCGCAAAAGTTGAATTTTACTTTTGCGAAGTTTTATGATGTATGCGTTGAGCATATTGGCTATGGCATCACATTCGTCGATAAACTGTTTTTTCTCTTGCGACGAGTTGTGGCGGTCGTAGAGTTTGTTGAGTTCCATCTCTATGTCTTTGATATGGCTTTCGATGATACGGATTTCTTCTTGCAGATTGTTGGCTGTAACGGAAAGGCGGCCAATTTGAATTTGGCAACTTTCCATAGTTTCCTGCAAATCGTCGAAGAGTTCCTGCTCGCTTTTGCTGTTGCCGCGCGATTGCAGGCTCGACTGGATATTGGCTATCTCGTTGTCGATTTCCTGCTTCTGGCTTATTAAATCCTGCAATTGAAGTACATCACTTTTTTCGATTTCTTCAATCTTGTTGAGGACGCGGGCGGCGTCGCGGTCGCTCAAATTGAGTATCTTTTCCACCTGCTCTTTGTTGCCGCTAAACAGAGCCAAAAGACGACGTTCGATTTCTTGCTTTTGACGCTCGTTGAGCGGTGAACCTGTGAGTGGCATTGGGTTATCGATCGTATAAACAATCTGCCTTGTGAGTTCGGGTGCGTTTTCGGCAATAAACTTTCCCTGCTGCGCTGTGTGCTCTTTCTCGATTTGCCCTTTGAGCGGCACAAAAAATTGCCCCGCTATTGCCCACGGCAAATATTGCTCGATCAGTTGCTTGATTTGCGAATCGAGTTGGTTGCTCTGGCTCGAAAGTGAGATTCGTTTTTTCTCTTTTTGCTTGATTACTTCGGAAGATTCGGGGTCGATACTGAAAATGCTTTTGAACCTTGCGGAGGCATCTTCCTTTTGTTGTTTGAACTCGTTGAGTTGTGCCTGGCAATCGGCAAGTTCGTCTTGCATGTCTTTCTGACGGCGGCGTTCTTTTTTCAACTCCGACTCTTTGTATTCGATCTCCTCGTCAGATACTTCAACAAAACTTTTGCGCTCATCTTGCTTGAGATAAAGCACATCTTCGGCAAGGCGCGAAATGTACTGAATGCCTAATGCGGCTTCTAATGAATCTTTGAGCAACACCTCAGAATGGTCGTCGGCTGCTACCTGCTGGATTTTTTCGCCGTCGAAAAAGAAAAACTGCGTTATGCTTTTGGGTATGGTACTGTTGATGTAGTCTTGCCACATCTCCTTGTTCTGTACAGACACACGTTTGCCGTCTTTTACCACAGTGAGTTTCTCCACCAGATCTTTTGCAAGCGGACGTTCGCAGGCGTTTGCACTCCACGAGCGAGTTACGAGTATTGTCTCGAAAGTGTCGGTGGTGAATTCGAGTTCAAAACTTACAAAGGCGTTGCCTTTGGCAAGTTCTTTATGGTTGATACTCTTGTAAATGGTGTCGGTACGCTCACCGTAGAGACAGATATTGACAGCCTCCATAACTGACGTTTTGCCTGCGCCGTTCATACCGCCCACAAGGAAAATGCTCTTGCCATTGTCGCTCTGCGGAAACTCCAACCGCGTGGGGAACTGAAACGACTTGTAGTTTTCTATTGAAAGATAGTTGAACTTCATTTTTGCTGCGGTTTAAGGTCCGACTTAATGATTTCTTTCAGAGCCTCGTACACGCCTGTGCGGCGGTCGCGGAACTGATATTCGCGTATGGTTTCGAGAAGTCGGCTTACCTTGTCGAAACTTACGTCGTATTGCTTGCAAAGCGTTTCGAGAAGTTGTTGGTCTGTACTGTTCATAATTCTCTTATTTTTTGTTTGCTTCCTGTTCTATTAGTTCCTCAACTCGCGACTTGGCACGGGCAAGAAGGGCTTGGGATTGTTTCTTTGCGTCAATAGATTTGAGCACTAATTCTGTCAGTTTTTTTCGTATTGGTTCATTAACCATTGGTACTGGGATTTTAGCCAAATAATCATCAGTTACAGATATAATTCCTGTGGAACCGACAATGCCACGATAAATTAGTTTCTGTCCTATCTCGGTAGAGAGAAATAGCATTGTAGGTATCTCAACATATTTTAAGTTTTCGTCTTTTTTTCTGAAAATCCGCAAAGTACCATCAATTGCTACACCACTATCGTCTTGTGTAATGAAACTTGTTCTACCCAAAGAACCAACGCCCATTGCTGCAAGAATCAAATCGTTTTCTTGGGTTAATGTTAATGATTCGTTGCTATTTGCATAGTCTTCTATTCGCTTTTTGTCAATAACCGGAGTGCGAACACTTTTGGTTTTTACCATAGGCACACCCATTGTATAATACGATTTTGGTGTGTAACCTCTGACAATGTAGAAAAGACCACCAATGGTAAAACTACCTTTCAAAAAATCTGCTTCCAAAATTTTTTTGACAACAGGGGAAAAGTATTCACTATCCATCCTTCCATCATCCACCACCTCGCTATACTGCGCCGTGTACCATTTGTTTTTGGGCAGTTGAAGTTTGTCGAGTTGCAGTTCTTTGGTAAGAAGGGCTTCGGCTTGGTGGTAGAGGGTGATTGATTGCTCTTGCTGCTTAAACGATTCAATTAAATAGTTGCCTATCTCTTCTTGATATTTGAAAAGAAAGGTAGGAATAACAAATTTGGATACATCGTAAGGATATATTTCAATTTGACCACTTGACCCTCTATAATTTTGGGCAAATTGTAATAAACCATATTTGCTGTTTAGATAAACTGTGATGAAATATGGATTGACATTTGTATTTCTTAAAATTGTTATATGACCATCACAAAATGCGTTAGTTTTATCATACCAAATACTTGTTCTTCCAAGAGTACCAACTCCGGTAGAGGTAATTAAAACATCATTAGTTTTAACTTGACCTCTAATTGATTTATTGAAACTTTCTTGTGTTACATATTCTTGACGAGTATCATTGAAGGTCATAAAACCAACATTTGCACTCCTCAAAACTTTCACAGTTCCTTTTGGGCTATATTTGGGTTGTCCTCCTCTCTGAATTGATTTGAATAATGTTCCTAATGTTGTAATTGATCCTAACCCTTTTAAGTATGCAACATTATCTATGAATGGTTTTGAATGATATTCTGCATCAAATCTATCAGGGAAAATATCCGTTCTATTTATCACATTCCACGTAGCCATTACTCATCCTCCCTCCAAAAATCGAAACCTTGTTCAACAGCGAATTTTACAAAAGCCTCTGCAATGCAGAGGTTGTCGTCAGAGATAAACTGGTTGCCGTAAGGTGCAGAGGGTTCGGCAGCCATACCCATTTGAGTTTGCGGGTGCAGGTGCTGCTGGTAGCACGAGGCGGCTTTTTTGAGTTCGTCGCGCGAGATGGCGTGGTTAACGAGGTCTTGGTCGATTTCGGGGTTGCCAATCTCGTCTTCCACAAGGTTGCCGTTGTCGTCGTGCATATATTCGTAGTCGCCGCTGTTGTTTTTGCCGCCCCGCTCCGATACTGCCATAAAAATTGGGTAGTCGAGTCGTTTGGCAACCTCAGCATCAATAAAGCGGCTGCGCAAGCGTTCGATTACTTCTGGCGTGTTGAGTATAATCTGCAAACGTCCTTTGTAGGTGAGTTTTTGCAGTTCGTACTCGGCAAGAGGAATTTGTTTGTCGAGAAGTCTGAGTTCGGCTTTTGTCTGCTTCTCGAATACTTTGTTCCCAGCTTGGAGAGCATTGAGAACCGTTCTATGTTCGGCTTGCAACTCCTTTTTATCGGCAGCAATTTGTTTCCTGTCTTTCCCGGTATTATGTGCAAGCAGTTCTATTTCGCTCTTTTGTTTGGCCTTTAGCGCCTCAACCTTGTCGGATAGGTCTTGCAGTCGGTTTTTAGCATTGATTTTTTGCTGTTTGAGGTCGTTGAGATGATTTTCAGCCTCCTCGATGCGATCTTCGAGCGAAAGTTGTTCGGTAGGCTCGGCATCAGTTTCGGTGTTGGAATCGTTGACTTCAATATCCTCAGGTTCTTCTTCGGGAAACTCTTCGTTGAGTACGGTAAGAATATCGTCGGGGATTGCAGCCTCGTCGATGTCCACAAGGTTTTTTGCACTGTCGATAAGCGCAGATATTTGCTGCTCGTAGTCGGGGCAATTATCTTTGGCTTCTTGCTTTATTTTTTCAATCTCTTCGAGTTCCTGTTTGTTGTATTTGTGTATTACAAGAACTGAGGTTTTGGTCCCCGTGTGGGGTTTGAAGGTGTTGCCGTGCAAACCAACCACAGCCAAAAGACGTGCTTTGTGCAGAATGAACTCGCGGATAAAGGCGAGCGAAGAGTTATTGAACTTGCCTTGTGGCAAAACAATGGCAGCACGTCCGCCTGGGCGCAAAAGATTGATGATGCGCTCAATAAAGATCACATCACGTTCCTCTTTGGGTTGCTTGTCTTTGGCACGACGAAGAGCAGTAATTGCCAACTCGTAATGCTGAAGCATCTTCTTGTCTTTCAGTTCTCCTGCAAAAGGCGGATTGGCTAACACAAGGTCGAATTCCATTTCGCTGAAATAATCCCACGCTTTTTCTTCGTCAGTGAGAAGTTCGCTGTCGGGAATTCTGTTTTTCAACAATTGCGTTTTCCGTAGTTGTTGCATCAGATCCTTTCCTGACGGAGTGTTGTACCACGTTTTTGGGTCAATGCTGCTCACATCAGGTCCGAAAATATTGGTGTGCCCGTCACCAGCAATAAGCATCAATGCACGAGAAGTTTTAGCTGCACGTGCCTCAAAGTCAATTCCCCAAAGGTATTTCTCTGCATATCGTGTTTTGCGGAGTTCCTGCTCGTTTGGTTTTGAAGCGGGCATAGCCCATTCCATAGCGTGTAGAAGGAATCCTGCTGAGCCGCAACTTGGGTCGATAACATATTCGTAATTTTTTGGGTTGAGCATACGTACGCACATTTCGATAACGTGGCGCGGGGTGAAAAACTGTCCTTTTTTCTTCTTGGCTTCGGTAGGCATAAGGTATTCGAAGGCATCGTCCATAATGCGAAGGTTCGAACCCAAAAGTCTTTTGTCTTCAATAGGTCCTACACATACTTGCAGATGGTCTTGACGTAGTTTTATATCAGGTTCTTCAAAAACTCCCTGCCATTTTTCGCGTGCTTGATGGTAAAGTCCGTTAATACATTCGTAGGTTAGTTTTGGATCTTCGTATTTTTTGAAATGGACTTCTTTTTTGCGGCGAGTGTCTTCTTCTGCCAGTTTTTCGTCATAAATTTTGGCGTATATGAGTTTGAAAATCTCATTGAACTCGTCGTTGCCGCTGTCGGCAAGTACAAGTTCCTCAAGGTCTTGAACAATTTTCTTGAAGTTGAACTGCGTTTTAAGCATTGGAAGTGTGCGCTTAACTTCCATTACATCTTTTTCTTCCTCGTTGACTTTCGGAATTTCAGACAAGGTATCGAAGTCTTTATTCTGCGGTTTGTAGAGTATAAGTTTGTCGGCTCCGTTGCTCCAAACACCAATGGGATTGCCTTTTGCGCCAAGGTATGATTTAAGTTGCTCAATACCGTCTTTGCGTTTTGGTTTCTTAACCTCAAAGAGGATTTTAACGGTTTCGAGGTCAGTTTTGCGGTAAACGGCGATGTCGGCAAATTTGGTAGCCTCGGCACTTCCAAACTGCACAGGAATTTCGCAGCGGATTTGATCGGGCGAATATCCGTAGTAGTTGATGAGTTTCCAAACCCAAAGTTGACGAACAATCTCCTCGGGATTAGATTTCCCTCCTTCCACATATATTTGAAACTCTTCTTTTTCGGAATGAAACTTGCAAAGCGGCTTAATGTAATAGACATCTTTACCGGTCTGCTTGCCTGTGCCAGGGCGACTGTATATGTCGAGCATTTCAGGAATTGTTTTGCCTAACCCCTGAAACTCAGTGAGTTCGTATTTGACCGTAGGGTCGTTGAAAATAGCGTCGATAACTTCTTGATTGGTCATAAAGCCTTTTTATTTTTTATTTGAATAACGGTTGTTTAGGACTAGTCACCTCCTTAAATATAACGGATGAAGCTCTGTTTCTTCCTCTTTGATAACTCGTTGTAAATCTTTTTTTAAGCATGATTTATACGCCATTCTGAGGGTTAATTCTCCTCAAAAATACACCTTTCTGAGTTTTTGCACAATTTTTAATCGATAGATTTTGTAATCATCCAACCTTTTTCAAGCCCCCACAATCGCAACCACCCCGCTGATGGCCATGTATACATAGACGATCTTGCGCAACGTCTCGATCGATATGCGCTCGAACACCAGCTTGCCTAGGTAGGTGCCCGCCGCCACGCCCGCCACCGCATAGACCCAGCCGATGCGTACCTCATGGGTGAAGAGACCGTTGCCGGCGCGGAAGAGGGTCATCGCCACGTTGCCGATGAAGAAGTAGATTTGCGCCATGGCGAGGTAGTGCTCCTTGTCCTTCTCCGAGGCGAGGAAGTAGAGCACCGCCGGTGGCCCCTGCATGCCGAAGAACCCACCCATCACACCGCTGAGGCTTCCCATCGAGATCTGAAGGGGTACCGACGGACGTACCTGAATGTGTTTGCTGACAAAGAGAAAATAGAGGCTCATGACGATGAGCATGATGCCTAACAATACCTTCAACTGACTGTCCGCCATCGTCGCGACAAACTGTATGGCGACGAATGAGACCACCAGAAATGTGAGCAGAATGGGTATCATCCGCTTCCATACCACGTACTTGTAGGCTTGGGAGAGGATGAAGATGGACTGTGTGGCGGAAAGGATGCCGGATAGGGTGACGGACTCGCCATAGGAGGGCATCAGATAGGGCAACATCGTCATGATGAAGATGCCGAACCCGAACCCGCACACCCGCTGCACGAAGGCGGCTGTCATGGCCAGGACGAACAAGGCTACGATCATAAACAGTGAGAACTCCATACCGCTTACAAATTTCACCGCGAAGATACATAGTAAATAGCTAAATAGTAAATCCCCAATGGTCAAATAGTAAATCGTAAATGACTAAATCGTAAATACAAAAGGCAAAACAGCAAATCGTAAATAGCTAAATAGTAAACACAAAAGGCTAAATAGTAAATCGTAAATAGCTAAATAGTAAATACAATCATTCCGTCGGACGTTGGTAGAAGTTCCCTATCAGTTTCTCCGTTTGTATCGTATTGATGAAAGCGTCCGGATCGATTTTCCGCACCTCCTTGTTGATTTTCGGGTACTCCTCCTGCGAGACCACGGAGTAGACAATCGTGCGGGGCGAATGCTCGTAGGCGCCTTCCGAAGGTATCAGTGTCGCCGTGTGTTCGCTCAGTCGGGCGATGATTTCGCATACTTCGTCGGGATGTGTTGTGACAATGAGTAACGTCGCCTGCTGGTACTTCTTGTAGAGTGTGTGGAGGATTTGTGTGGATGCGAATTGGAAGATGATTGAATAGAGCGCCTTGTCCCATCCGAAGAGCAGTCCGGCGGCGGAGAGGATGATGATGTTCACGCCCAAGACAATGTTCCAGGCATCCCTGTGCCGTTTCTCCGACAGGTATATCGCGATGAAGTCTGTACCCCCGGACGTGGCGTTCACGTACAGGCATAGGCTGATCGAGACACCATTGATGATGCCTCCGAATATACTGATCAACAACGTGTCGTAAGTGATTGTGTAAGACGGAAGTAGGTCCGTGAATATGCCTGTCAGCAATATCATCAGGCAAGAGTAGAGCGTGAACTTCTTGCCTATGTATCTAAACCCGATGTAGACGGGTATCGCATTGATGATGACGTTGACGATGGTGTAGGGGAGTTTGATGTTGAAGAACATGTCACATGCCCTCAATATCAAGATGGTCAAGCCGGTTGCGCCACCTGGATATAGCTCCCCGGCTTGAACAAATGTACGTATGTTGGCGGACATCAGCAAGGCAGACAGGACAACGAAAAGAATCCGTTTGGCATCCTTCTTCCAGATCGTTTTTATATTCACATCCATATCTAACATTCAAGTCCTCCCAATACTAATTCAGAATTGACTACGTCGAACTAACGTTTCATAATTCTCCTAGGGCGTTGCCCTAGGCTATATATGTTGCGCCCTTTCAGGGCTGGTGTTTACGAGCATTACGCAGAGTCGCACATCCCTCCCCTTAATTGACTACGTCGAACTATAATTCATAATTCTCAGAGGCTTTTCCTATAAATCTCCAGCACATCCTCCTTGAACAAAGGCTTGAAGTTGCCGACGTGACCGTTGCCGACGCATTTCCCTGCCATCTCCTCCAACACGTTGGCACCCAAGCCCAGATCGGTGAGTGTGGCAGGCAGTCCGATAGCGGTGAAGAAAGCGCGGAGCTTGTCAATGCCTCGGAGGATGGTCTTCTCCTCGTCACGGTCCGCCTTGATGCCCATCACGTTGACGGCGAACTGGTAGAACATCTTCGGGTTCTCCTTGTAGACGTGCCTCATCCAGTTAGGCGTGAGGACGGCCAAGCCTGCGCCGTGAGGAACCTTGCAGTCCTGTGCGCTCAGTTCGTGCTCCATGTCGTGGCAGCCCCAGTCTTGGATGCGTCCGCAACCGAGGAATCCGTTGTGGGCGACGGAGCCAGCGAGGGAGACCTCCGACCATGCCTCGTAGTCTTGCGGATTCTTTATCAGGAGGTAAGCGTTGCGCATGATGGTCTTGAGCGTCGCTTCGCAGAGCGAGTCGATCAGCTCCGTGTGGGTGGTCTGCGTGAAGTAGCGCTCGAAGATGTGGCTCATCATGTCGCAGACACCGTAGGCGATTTGGTTCTTAGGCAGGGTGAAGAAGATGACCGGGTCAACGACGCTCACCACGGGACGGATCTTCTGGCTGCTGTAGCCTAACTTCCTGCCCTTGTAGGAGATCACCGTGTCGGGGCTCACCTCGCTGCCTGCGGCCGGGATGGTGAGCACGGTGGCGACCGGAAGGGCATTGCTGACCTCTCCGCCACGCTCGTAGAATGACCACACGTCCGCCTCGTAGTAACCCATGGCGATCGCCTTGGAGGTGTCGATGACGCTACCTCCGCCGACGGCCAGGATGAGCTGAACCTGCTCCTTCTTGGCTATCTCAATGCCTTCCAGCACCTTCTCGTAGGTGGGGTTGGCCTGTATGCCGGAGAGCTCCACGAAGGAGATCCCCTCTTCTTTCAGTGATTTCGTCACATCATCATATACACCGTTGCGCTTGATGCTTCCGCCGCCATAGACAAGTAAAACCTTGCTGGCAAATGTTTTGATACGAGGGCCAACCGTTTTGCGCTGGTCCTTCCCGAAGCAGTACTTCGTAGCGCATTGAAAAGAAAAATTATCCATACTGTTTTAATGTTGAACATTTATACTACGGCAAACATACAAAAAAGTATTCATGCCGTCAACTTGTTTTGTGGTCGCATCTCTTACCGTGCGGGGAATGTTTGGCTAATCCCTTGCTCGATGTGCTCCAGTTGTACCTCCACGCCGAATTTGCGGGAGATGTGCTCCGCTAAATGTTGGGCCGAATAGACCGACCGGTGCCTGCCGCCCGTGCATCCGCAGGAGAACATCAGGGAGGTGAAGCCTCTCTCCATGTAGCGGAGGACGTGCGCATCCGCCAAGGCATAGATATGCTCCAGAAAGTTCTTGATCTCATCATTGGATTCGAGGAAGTCGATCACGGGCTTGTCCAGCCCGTTCAGCGGTTTGTACTGATCGTACTTGCCTGGGTTATGCACTCCCCGGCAATCGAACACGTAGCCACCCCCGTTGCCGGAGTCGTCCGTAGGTATCCCTTTCTTATAGGAGAAACTGAACACTTTGACTTTCAGTGATTTATTATCCGGCAATGGCTTGTTTTGGAACTGAGGCAGTTCGGTCAGTTGCCGCAAGGTCTGGACGAGGTACGGGAAGTCCGGGTAGGCATGTTGCTGGAGCAGGCCCTTTAGGTTGTTGAGGGCGAATGGAATGCTCTCGATGAAGTGCGGCTTGTGCTCGTAGAGCCCGCGGAACCCGTAGGCGCCTAACACCTGGATGGTGCGGAAGAGCACGAAGATGGAGAGTCGCTCCCTGAATTTCGCTCCGTCGATAGGAGTGTAGCGGCTGGCCGATTGGATGTAAGTCTCCACGATCTTCTCCCGCAGAGACTCTGGGAAGTTAGCTTTCGCCTGCCAAGCGAAGGAGGCCACGTCGTAATATATCGGGCCTTTTCTTCCGCCTTGAAAATCAATAAAGTAGGGTTCCCCATTTTTGATCATGATATTGCGCGACTGGAAATCCCTGTAGAGGAAGGTTTCGCTCGGTTCAGCTAGGATCGCATCGCACAGTTTCTCGAAATCCTCTTCCAGTTTGGGCTCGGAGAACTCTATCCCAGTGAGTTTCAGGAAATCATACTTGAAGTAGTTGAGGTCCCATAGGATGGAGCGACGGTCCATTTCGGGGATGGGGAAGCAGACGGAGAAGTCCAGCCCTTGCGCCCCCTTGAACTGCAAGTCGGGTAGGAGGGCTATCGTTTTGAGGATGAGAGACTCTTCCTTTTCGCTGAATTGTCCGCTCTTGATACCTCCTTGGATGAGGCTGAAGAGGGAGTCGTCGCCCAAGTCCTCCTGCAGGTAGAAACGGTTGTCGTCGGAGGCGATGATAAGCTTTGGCGTGTTGAGGCCCTTCTCCGTGAAGTGTTTCGCCAGGTGGATGAAGGCTTTGTCCTCCTCTTCGTTGGTGCCTTCCACGCCGATGAGGGAGTGGTGGGCGGATTTCAGCCTATAATATTTTCGGTTAGACCCTTCCCCCTTTATTTTTTCGCAGAGGGGGGTCTCTCCTGTTGCTTTCTCGAAAAGTGCGATTAATTCTTTCATTCTGACTTTTTATTTTTAACAAAGGTAGTTAATTTTGCACTATGCTCGTGTTTAATACTACATATTTGGTGGCTAAAGCGTCGGAAAATGATTTTTTGGCGTGGATGAAGGCGGTCTATGTGCCTGCTGTGCAGAAGATTGGCCTACTGGGTGCTCCCCGGTTGTACAAGGTTTTGGTGAGCGAGGAGGAGGGCATCACCTACTCCTTGCAGTTTGATGCGGAGTCGGTCGCCGATATGTCTAAGTTTAAAAATCAGCACTTGGCGGAGTTGGAGCAGATGCTCTTCCGCAGGTTCGGCGAGTCAGTGCTCCATTTTTCCACCTATCTGAAGTCTTGTGCGATATGAGTCCTGCGAAGAAAACTACGGTGGAAAGGATCATTTTGGGGATTGACCCAGGTACCAACCTCATGGGATATGGTGTGATCCGCACTGTGGGGAACAAGGCGGAGTTCATACAGATGGGTGTCTTGGACATCCGCAAGGTGGGCGACACCTACATGAAGCTGAAGGCGGTCTACGACAAGGTGATCGAGTTGGTGGAGACCTATTTGCCGGACGAGTTCGCCATCGAGTCCCAGTTCTTCGGCAAGAACGTGCAGTCCATGCTGAAGTTGGGCAGGGCGCAGGGAGTTGCGATCGCAGCCGCTTTGCAGCGTGACCTTCCCGTCGCGGAGTATGCGCCGTTGAAGATCAAGATGTCCATCACGGGCAATGGCGCCGCGTCGAAGGAGCAGGTAGCCTCCATGTTGCAGCGCCAATTGAACATCCCGGCCGAGTCGATGGAGAAGCATTTGGACGCTTCCGATGCGTTAGGTGTGGCGTTGTGCCATTTCTATCAAATCAACCGCGCCGTTCCGGAGAAGCACTTCAACAGTTGGAAGGACTTCGCCGCGAAGAACGAGAAGCGGGTGAGTGGTTGGAAGGAGTTTGTGGAGGAGAGAGAGAAGAAAGAGTAGAATAGAACCATTGTGTGGGCACACGGCTCACCTCTCACCTCTTTTGGTGTGGTCTATATAATTGGTTATGAACTATTTGTAGGTCTAATGTAGGATATATTCAGGGTTTCTCTATAAGATGACGTTGAAACTATTCCTTTAAGCGGAAAAGTTTTTGAGGGAGGATGGTTGAGGTTTGGTGAAAAAAGAATGTTTAGAAATCCACATATTTTAGTTAATCTTATTTGAATATAGAATAAAAACGCATATATTGCGAATGAAAAGTGTAACGCAATTGTAAACGTGTATGGGTAATGTGAAATTTCTTTTGGAGTACTCGTTTGGGCATGTCTCGCCTGAGGGGTTGTGGACTAGTATCAGTACGCCTTCCGGTTTGTCTTGTTGGTTCGCCGACAAGGTATACAAGGAGGATGGTGTGCTGAATTTCGTGTGGGGGAAGTCCGAGGCGCAAAAGGCCGAGGTGTTGCATCACAGAAGCGGTTTCTATATCCGTTACCATTGGTTGGATGATGAGAACCCGAAGAGTTATTTTGAGTTGAAGATTTTGTGTGATGAGTTGACGATGGATGTCGTCCTTGTCGTGACAGACTTCTGCGAGGAGGGGGAGAAAGCGGAGGCCATCGACTTGTGGAATAATCAGATTGCCTCTTTGAAAAAAGCGTTGGGGGCTTGATTTTTTTGCTAACTTTGCACTCGAAAAGAGAAGAGAGAGATGCGTTTAAAAAGACTTAATTCATTTTTGCTGTCGGAATTCTTCGGTACGTTCGGAGCTACGTTCTTCGTGTGCTTGTTTGTCGTGTTGATGGAATTTCTTTTCCGTTATGTGGACGAGATGGTGGGCAAGGGTCTTGCATTCTCTGTTTTGATTGAGTTCTTCTCCTATGCGGCGCTGTCATTGGTGCCGATGGCCTTACCTCTTGCGATCCTTCTCTCTTCTTTGATTACATTCGGTGGCTTCGGCGAGAGGCTGGAGCTATTGTCCATGAAGGCGGCTGGCATCTCTCTGACGAGGATCATGCGGCCGTTCATCATTGTGATGGGTATCTTCAGCGTATGCGTCTTCCTCTATTCCGAGTTGGCGATTCCTGCCATTCAGACAAAGTTGTGGACCTTACTCTACTCCATGAAATCGAAGTCTCCCGAGGTGGAGATTCCTGAGGGATCGTTCTATTCAGGCATCGAGGGATATAATTTTTATGTGCGGAAGAAGGACAACAGTAAGAAGTTACTGTATGATATCAAGATATATGACTTCTCGAAAGGTTTTGAGAATGCGGTGGTGATGGCGGCTGATTCGGGCCGGCTCAAGTCTTCCGATGATAAGCTGAGCATGGTGCTCATGCTCTATTCCGGTGAATCTTTCGAGAACTTGAGGGAGCAGAGTTCCACCTCCAGCAATGTGCCATATCGTCGCGAGACTTTCTCCTACAAGGAGGTGATCATCGATTTCGACGCCAACTTTAGTCAGATGGACGAGTCGGTCATCTCGAACAAGTACATGGGTAAGAATCTGGCGCAGTTAACATCTGCCATAGATTCCATGATGTATCATGCGGATAGCTTGGATCATGCGATGTGTGTGCTCTATAAGCCTACCTATTTCGACAGAGGCTTGCTCAGCATCCGTTCCATCACGCAATACGACTCTCTCCCTGAGTATGGCGAGTATACCTTCGCCCGGCTAACGGATGGTCTTACGGCTAACGAGATGTTGGAGGTCTATAAGCGGGCGGTGAGGAATGCGAACAGAATGAAGGTCGATATCCCTTTCGTCCACATGGCGAAATTCTCGGACGTGAAGCGTTCGCATCGATTTGATATCGAAAGGCATAGGAAGTTCACCCTATCGCTCGCCTGTATCGTCTTCTTCCTGATTGGCGCGCCGCTTGGTGCGATCGTGAAGAAGGGAGGTATCGGCTTGCCGGCTGTCTACTCCATCATCCTTTTCATCCTCTATTATGTCATCGATAACACAGGTTATAAGATGGCGAGGGATGGTGTATGGATGGTATGGCAGGGCGTATGGTTGAGCACGATCGTGCTTTTGCCGTTGGGACTATTCTTGACGTACGAGGCGGCGCATGACCGCTCCATCAATATCTCCTTGCCTGCTTTCTTGAAAAAGAAGAAAAAGGTTGATCAGCCGTCAGGGGATAATTGATCTGTGTGATGTGTGGGGAGTTGGCTTTGACGCTCTGTCGTGCCTTCCCTCCGAAGGAAAACTGAAACAATTGAGTGTGAATATAATAGTTAGAAATGGACAAATATAAATTGAACGATATTGAAGAGGCAATTGAGGATTTCAAGGAAGGTAAATTCCTCATTGTGGTAGATGACGAGGATAGAGAGAACGAGGGTGACTTCATCACCGCGGCCGAACTGATTACGCCGGAGAAGATTAATTTCATGCTGAAAGAGGGCCGTGGCGTCCTCTGTGCTCCTATCACTTTGACGCGTTGTGCCGAACTGAAATTGGACAAGCAGGTCTTTAACAACACATCTGTGTTAGGTACTCCTTTTACCATCACGGTGGATAAATTGGAGGGTTGTACCACGGGTGTTTCCGCTGCCGACCGCGCCGCTACGATCCGTGCTTTGGCGGACCCTAAGTCAACGCCTGACACCTTCGGCCGACCTGGTCACGTCAATCCGTTGTATGCGCAGGACAAGGGCGTTTTACGCCGCGCTGGACATACCGAGGCTGCTGTCGATTTGGCTCGTCTCGCTGGCCTACATCCATGCGCAGCACTCATCGAGATCATGAACGAGGATGGTACCATGGCGCGCCTTCCGCAACTGATGGAACGCGCTAAACAATATGGCATGAAGATTATCTCCATACGTGACCTGATCGCTTACCGAATCAAGTCCGAATCTCTGGTGGAGAAGGGTGAGACGGTTCATCTGCCGACCCGATACGGTGATTTCATGCTGACGCCTTTCCGTCAGAAATCCAACGGTTTGGAGCATGTGGCGCTGGTCAAGGGCTCCTGGAAACATGGCGAGCCTATCCTCGTGAGGGTACACTCCTCATGCGCTACGGGCGATATCTTCGGCTCTCTGCGCTGCGAGTGTGGCGAGCAACTGCAGGTGGCGATGCAACGAATCGAGGAGGAGGGTAAGGGTGTCCTTATCTACATGAACCAAGAGGGCCGTGGCATCGGTCTCATGAATAAGATCAGAGCCTATAAACTTCAGGAGGAGGGCTATGACACGGTGGATGCGAATATCCACCTCGGGTTCCAACCGGATGAGCGTGATTACGGTGTGGGAGCGCAGATCCTTCGTGAACTGGGTGTCTCGAAGATGCGTCTGATGACCAACAACCCGGTGAAGCGTATCGGTTTGGAGAGCTTCGGCCTGGAAATCGTGGAGAACGTGCCTATCGAGATTAAACCGAACAAGTACAACGAGTTCTATATCAAGACGAAGAAGGAACGCATGGGGCATGACCTCCATCTATGATTGTGAGAATTAATATAACGTTAAACGTAAAAAATAGATAAAATGGTTTTAGGTGTGTTGTTACAAGCAGTGCAGACGACCGAGGCGGCTGTTGAGCCGGAAGTCGCAAGTCTGAGTATATTCGAATTGGCTAAAGCGGGTGGATGGATCATGATTCCATTGCTGCTTTTATGTATGTTGGCCGTCTATATCTTCGTGGAGCGTCTGCTCGTGATCCGCAAGGCTTCCGTGAAGGATCCTACTTTCATGGATAAGATCAAGGATTATATCAATGAGGGCAAGATCGATGCCGCATTGAATCTTTGCAGAAAGACAGACACGCCATACGCCCGTATGATTGAGAAGGGCGTGATGCGTTTGGGTCGCCCGATGAATGACGTCATGGTGGCGATCGAGAACGTGGGTAACTTGGAGGTGGCTAAGTTGGAGAAGGGTCTCTCCCTTTTGGCGACTACCGCTGGTGGAGGTCCGATGATCGGTTTCCTTGGTACGGTGATTGGTATGATCCAAGCCTTCTTCAACATGTCTAACGCTGGTAACAACGTGGATGTCAGCCTGCTCGCAGGTGGTATCTACACGGCCATGGTGACGACCGTCGGTGGTTTGATCGTCGGTGTCATCGCATACTTCGCTTATAACTACTTGATCTCCTTGGTGGACAAGGTGGTGAGCAACATGGAGGCACGTTCCATGGAGTTCATGGATATCCTAAACGAACCAGCGTAACTCTTTAATTGTAGGTTGTTATGGCACTTAAAAGAAGAAGTAAGGCTGAGGCGGGTTTTAACATGTCATCCATGACGGATATCGTCTTCTTGTTGTTGATATTCTTCATGCTGACATCCACGGTGGTGCATCCGAACGCCATCAAACTGATGCTGCCGCAGAGCAAGCAACAGACTTCCGCCAAGCCGATCACTCGCGTGACGATTGATAAGGAACTTAATTACTATGTCGCATCCGGCAACGAGAAGGAACGCCCTGTCTCTTTCGAAGAGATCGAGCCTTTCTTGCAGCAACAGGTTCTGGAAGAGCCTGACATGTACGTTGCGGTCTATGCGGACGAGACTATCCCCTATGGCGAGATCGTGAAGGTGCTGAATATCGCCAATGCGAATAAGTTTAAACTGGTTATCGCTACGAGACCTCAGAAATGATAGCTAATGGAGGAAAATAATCAGAAACAGAAGGTTATTGCAATGGTTGTGACCATCGTGTTGCATCTGTTGTTGATATTGCTGATGTTCAATATTTACCTTGAGCACGTTGTCCCGGATACGGAGGAGGGCTTGGAGGTGGCTTTGGGCATAGAGTCCCTGACGGCTGGTGCCGACGTGGCGGATGCCGCTCCTGCGCCTGCCGAGGCTTCCCAACCTGTCCCGACGCCGCAGACGCCTACGCCTGCCAACGAGTCTTACCAGACGCAGGACATCGAGGAGTCTTTGGAAATGCCGGACAAGACGCCGAAGAAGACGGAGGAACAATTGCGGAAGGAACGTGAGGAGCGTGAGAAACGCCTCGCGGAGGAGAAACGCCGCAAGGAGGAGCAGAGAAAATTGGCGGAGGAGAAACGTAAACAAGATAGTATCAAGAACGCTATCGCCCAAAAGACAAAGGGCTTGAAGGGCTTCGGCGCCGGCGGTAACGGTACGGACGCCAACTCGAATGGCATGGGCGATGGCTCTGGTAGCGGCACGAAGGGCAACCCGTTCGGCCGTGATGGTTCCACCTCCACCAACGGTGCGGCTAACTCAGGCAGCAACCTCTCTTGGAGCTTGGGAGGACGCTCTATCCGTGGATCGCTGGTTCGTCCTAATTATGCCTCCCAAGAGGAGGGTACGGTGGTCGTAAGTATCAAGGTGGACAAGAACGGTAATGTGGTGAATACCAGCGTCGGCAAGGGAACGAATACTTCTGACCCCGCTCTGTTGAGGGCGGCTCAGGAGGCTGCTAAGAAGACGAAGTTCTCTCCACGTACGGATGGTAAGGATGGTGACCAGTTCGGTACAATCACGTATAAATTTATTTTGAATTAGGATATGAATACATTTGTGTTTTTGGCTGATGGTTTCGAGGAGACGGAGGCTATCGCTCCAATCGATGTCATGCGTAGGGCTGGCTTTAATGTGGTGACTGTCTCTATCATGGGTAGAAAACCGGTGAGAAGCTCGCATGGCGTTGTGGTTGAGGCTGACGCTCTGTTCGAGGAGTGTGATTTCTCCGAGGCGGGTATGCTGGTCCTCCCTGGCGGAATGCCTGGCACCAAGAACCTGGCCGCTCACGAGGGTTTGTGCAAACTGCTCGTCTCCGCTGCCGGTAAGGATGTGATCTTGGGTGCGATCTGCGCCGCTCCGTCTGTTTTTGGCGGACTCGGTTTGCTGAAGGGTGAGCAGGCGACTTGCTATCCGGGCTTCGAGGAGTACCTGACGGGTGCGGAGGTGAAAAAGGAGCCGGTTGTGGTCTCTAACCAATTCATTACTAGCCGTGGCGCTGGTACCGCTTTGCGCTTCGGTTTCGCTTTGGTCGCTAAGGTGAAGGGTCAAGCCTTCTCGGATGAATTGGCGGCTGGTATGATGTTTTAGGAATATTGTCTTATGTTTCATTTAAATAATGTTGTTTTATGAAAAAGAAGTTGTTATTGCTTTTAATGGCCGGTTTTTCTATGGTCATGTTGCCTGCATGTGGCGACGATGATGATGATGCTAACGAGCAGAACACTGAGGTAAAGGCTGATTGCTCATCTCTAACAGGAAACTATTATGGTCCTCTCGTGAAGGCGGAGGATGGTAGTTCTGTTGCTGACACGTTGGGCGTGTCGGTGAAGGGTAACGCAAACGGAACCATCGATTTGGCTTTGGAGCAGATCGTGATCATGAACATCCCTGTTAATAATTTGTCATTCCCAGGAGTTCCTTGTAAATATGATGCTGCAACAAAGGTGTATAGCTTTTCCGCAACTGATTTGACGACCTCCATCATGGGCATGGACGCTACAGTTGATGTGAAGGAGGGTAAGTTCTATGCAGACAAGAATCAGCTCGATTTCGTTGTCGCTGTGAAGTCTCCAGTTGCTATGAACTTGAAATATTCAGGTAAGAAATAAGGTTTAAATGCCTAATGTGATAAGGCGGCTCGTTTCGGCGGACCGCCTTTCTTTTTGGAGTCATGCCCTCTGTTTAATCCTTGAATTCGAGCTTGAGTTGCGGGTCGATGAGGGTGAAGCTCATGCGGTGGTGTTCGGTCGGACCGAACTGCTCGATGGCCTCTCGATGTGCCTTGGTGGGATATCCCTTGTTCTTGGCCCATTGGTAGGCAGGGTAGTCCGCCGCGATTTTGTTCATGTAGTCGTCACGGTAGGTCTTGGCTAAGATGGAGGCTGCCGCGATGGACATGTACTTACCGTCCCCTTTCACCACGCATTGGTGCTTGATGCCCTCGTAGGGTCTGAATCGGTTACCGTCTATGATGAGATGTTCAGGTCTGACCTTCAGTTGATCTACCGCTCTGTGCATGGCGAGGAAGGAGGCGTTCAGGATGTTTATTTTATCGATTTCTTTGGCGGATACGATACCCACCGCCCATGCGATGGCCTCCGCTTCGATGATGGGGCGTAGCGCATAGCGTTGTTTCTCCGTCAATTGCTTGGAGTCGTTCAAAAGATCGTTCTGAAAATCGGTCGGTAGGATGACAGCCGCTGCGAAAACAGGTCCTGCCAAGCAGCCTCTCCCGGCCTCGTCGCATCCCGCCTCGATGACGTTCTCTTTCAGAAAGGGTAGTAGCATATCATTGGCGTTTTAGAAGTTCCTTGGCGTTCTGTACAGCCGCTTCCGACAGGGCGGATCCGCTGAGCATCTGTGCGATCTCCGTGACCCTTTCGGCGTCGTTCAGTAGTTTGATGCGGGAGTGGGTGGTCGTCTCGTCATCCTCCTTGTATACCTTGTAGTGGGTGGCCCCTTTCGAAGCGATTTGAGGAAGGTGGGTGATGCTGATGACCTGCATCTTCTCGCCCATGGCCTGCATGAGCGCACCCATCTTGTCCGCCACCTCGCCCGATACGCCCGTGTCTATCTCATCCAATATCACTGTCGGCAACTCCTCTGTCCGGCATAGGATGGACTTGAGGGCCAGCATGATGCGTGATAGCTCACCACCCGAGGCCACGTTGGCGATCGGCTGTAGCGGAGCGTTCTTATTAGCCGAGAAAAAGAAGCGCACAGCATCCTTCCCGGTGGCTTCCAGTTGTGCCAGCGGTTCTATGCGCACCTCCAGTTTGGCGTTTGGCATGCCCAAGCTGTGAAGGATATCTTCGACGGATTGTTCCAAGGCAGGCTTGTTCTCCTGTCGTTTTTGGGTGATGGTCTTCGCCATCTCCTCCAATTGATTCTCCAATTGGGCGATCTCCTGCTCCATGAGCCCGGTCTTCTCCTCCGAGTTGTCCATCTCCTCCATTTGCTGTTCGAAGGAGGCTTGCGTTTGGAGCAGTTCGGCAAGAGAGCCCGCATGGTGTTTCTTCTCTAATGTGTAGATGAGGTCTAAACGTTGGCTGACCTGTTCCACTCTTTGTGGGTCCACATTCACGTCCGCCAGTTTCTGCTCGATCTCACGTGACAAGTCCTTCAGTTCGATGAGGCAACTATCCGCCCGTCTTTGCATCTCCGCGAAGGACTCCGAGAACTGTGCGATGGAGGAAAGGGCCGAGGTCACCTCCTTTAGTGAACCGCAGATGTTCTCCTCTTTGTCGGAGAGGAGCCAGGTCGCCTTGGAAAGCGCATCCTTCATCTCCGAGGTGTGCGAGAGCACGTTGATCTCTTCCTCCAGTTCCGCCTGCTCATTCTCCGTGAAGGCGGCATCTTGTAGCTGTTTTAGCTGGAACTCGATATAATCCCTGTTTGCGTTTCTCTCCGCCAAGGTGGTGCGCAGTTCCTTCAAACGTCTCTTTTGGGCCGCATATTCTCCGTAGAGGGTAGTGTAGGCCGATAGGCGTTCCTTCAGATTAGAGAAGGCGTCCAGCACATGTAGCTGGAACGAATCCTCGTTCAGAAGGAGTGTTTCGTGTTGGGAGTGGATGTCGATGATATGGGACGATATATCTTTCAGGGCTGTGAGAGCCACTGGCGTGTCGTTGATGAAGGCCCGGGATTTGCCGTTAGGGGCGATTTCCCTGCGGATGATGCAGTTCTCCTCGTAGTCCAAATCATTCTCCTCGAAGAACGGGCGAAGGGCATAGGCGGAGAGGTCGAATTCAGCCTCCACCACACATTTCTTCTCCGGGTTCTTGAGCGCCTTCGTGTCGGCTCTTTGCCCTTGTATGAGGCCTAATGCACCCAGCAAGATGGACTTTCCGGATCCGGTCTCACCCGTGATGACGGAGAATCCGTTGTTCCAGCGCACGTCCGTTTTCTCGATTAAGGCGTAATTCTCTACAGATAGGGACTTCAGCATGGCTCGAGGATTTAGTTGAGCAACTCTTGGAATTTGTTGCTTTGGGTAGGCAGTATGCTTTGGAGGATCTCATACAGATCCTTTTTCTCTTTGGCGGTGGCAGGCTTGAACATGTCGAGCAGTTCGTTCATCTTAGCCTCCACGAAGAGTTGCAGTGCGATGGAGTAGGGAACCGCGCGGTTCATCTCCTTGAGGTAAGGTAGGTTGTTGAAGATGTTCGTTCTACCTTTCTCCACGCTGTTCACCATCTCATCCAGTCCGAATCTGTGGTATTCGTAGATGATATCCCTCAGTTTCTTCAGGCGCTCGTCCTGGTAGTTGCTCACGAGGGCATAGCGGTTTCTGTCACTGTCGAACGCCTTCCAACCGATGTCGTCCGATCCTTGGGCGAGGGAGACGATGAGCTCCGCCTTCTCGAAGTAGCGGCTTCCTCCGTAACGGCTGAAAGAGTCGAAGTTGATGCCCAATATGATATTGACATAAAAAGCGATGGTGGAGAGCAGGTTGTTCTCATATACGTTCTCGTCGAACTCCAGCTTTTGGTACTGGGTATAATTGAACGTGAGGTTAGGATCCAGGAAGTTGAAGAGGGTGGTGCTGTAGCCCGAGTTATAGACAGGGCGGCTGGCCTGCACCTGTAGTTTCCCCGTGTAATTCTCGCCTGCCGCCTTTTCGAGGGTGATGACGAAGTTACACTCGATACGCTCATCCTCCGTGAAGGTGGCGTCGGTCCATCTTCTGGAGTTGATGAACTCTGTCAGCGCCTGGTTCATCTCGTCGTAGATTTCACGGTTGGTGCTTGTTCCTCCAATCTGTTCCGCATTGACGCGCACATACGCTTTGACATCTTGTGCGTTGCTGGTGAATGCGCAAGAAAGGGTGATTAGCAGGGAAGCTATTGTTTTGATGAATCCTTTTTTCATACTCATTTTTTGTTCATTATAGAGAGGGCATGGTCGATGATGTCCTTTGCGACCTCCTTTTTGGGTTTCAGATCGTAGACGGTTTTGTCTCCGTTTCTGTCGAATATGGTTATTTTATTGGTGTCGTGGCGGAAGCAAGCGTTCTTGTCGTTCAACGAGTTCATCACGATGAAATCGAGGTTTTTGCGCTCGCATTTTCCCACGGCGTTCGTCTCTTCGTCGTCCGTCTCCAGTGCGAAACCGATCATCATTTGTCCCTCACGCTTCATCTTGCCCAACGCTGCGGCGATGTCTTGTGTCGGCACGAGGTCCAGTTGCATGGCGCCTCTCTTTTCACGCTTGATCTTATGGTCCTCCTTTTGTGCGGGCGTATAGTCGGCCACTGCGGCGCAGAGGATCTCGATGTCTGCGTTCTCCGCTGCTTTCACGGCGGCTTCGTACATCTCCTGGGCGGATTCCACCGATATGCGTTGAATGTTCGGATGTTTAGGCGAGAGGGAGACTGGTCCTGAGACGAGGGTCACCTCCGCACCTCTTTCCGCGCACTCCTCCGCCAAGGCGTAGCCCATCTTTCCGGAAGAGTAGTTGCCTATAAAACGGACAGGGTCTATCTTTTCGTATGTCGGGCCGGCGGTGATCATCACCTTTTTGCCGGAGAGGTCCGCATTTTGGTTGAAATATTTCTCGATGAAATCGGCGATGGTTTCAGGCTCCGCCATTCTTCCCTTGCCGGACAGTCCGCTGGCGAGGAATCCCTCTTCCGCGTCGATGATGAAGTTGCCTCTCTCCTTGAGCAGTGCGATGTTCTTCTGCACGGCTGGGTGGGCATACATGTCGAGGTCCATGGCAGGTGCGATGAAGACCGGACATTTGGCGGAAAGGTAGGTGGTGAGGAGCAGGTTGTCCGCTATCCCGTTGGCCATCTTACCGATGGAGTTGGCGGTGGCGGGGGCGATGACGTAGGCGTCCGCCCAGATGCCGAGGAAGACGTGGCTGTTCCATTCCCCGTTTTCAGGGTTGAAGAAGTCCACCATGATAGGGTTTTGTGAGAGCGTGGCCATGGTGAGTGGCGTGATGAACTGTTTCGCCAAAGGAGTCATGACCACTTTGACGTTCGCTCCACGTTTCTTCATTTCTCTAACCAGCGAGGCGGTCTTGTAAGCCGCGATGCCGCCAGTCACTCCGACTATGATGTTTTTTCCTTTCATGGTACAATCATTTTTCAGAAATTCACGCTTCTCTCTCTTCCATGTGTTCCTTCACTTGGCGGAATACGGAGAGACCTATGATGGCTAAACAAGCCAAGAAACCACCGAGGAAGCCTCCTGCGACGAGCCCCTTCAGCTTGCGCATCTTGTCATTTTCGAGAGGGTATCTCGCCTTGTCTATTATCTGAATGAACGGTGTCTCCTTTGCCAAATTTAGCTTCAGCACCTCTAGATTCTTCAGCATCTCGGTATAGGTGTTGCTTAGTATTTGGATATCCGTGTCGATTTTCCATTGCGTCACAGCGGCCATTTGTCCGTTGGCGTTTCTGTGCGAATCCGCATAGCTGGCGCGGCGGGAGAAGCATTGGTCTAGTTTTTTCCTTACCGAATCGGCTTTCTCTTGGAATGTTTGGATATTCTTTTTCGCGAGTGAGGTTTTGGTCTCGACGTAGTAGCGGGACACCTCCTCTAGATGTGCGTTGGAGAACTCCTTGGCGAACGATTCGTCCGGGTGTTTGAACGTATATGTCATGAAGGAGAGCTTCTTGTCCTTCCTGGACGCTGTCATGTTGTAGTTGATGAACCTGTCGGCCATGGCATATAGGATACTATCCTGCGCGCGGGAGAATGTGTTTCGGTCTTGCCCCAGCGGGAAGGAGACGTCGCAGACGGAGACGATGTCAGGGTCTTTCTTTTTCTCCACTCTCTTTTCGCAGTTGGCGCGTACGCTGTCGCATATCAGTGCATATTCGATGAATGTGATGGAATCCCCCTTGTAGGCTATGGGCGAGAGCAGAGTGCTTTCCACTAGCGCATGTGATTTGATCAGTTCCAGCACATTGTCTCCTGAAAAAGCGTCCATGGAGCCTCCTCCGAGGTTCAACAGGGAGGACAATCCTCCCAGGCTAGGTGTTGATTGACCTCCACCTCCGACCGTGAATGAATAGTGGGCCTTATAGGTGGTGGTTCTGTTAAAGGCGTAAACCAACCCGATGATTCCTCCGATGATTCCTGCCGCTACGATAATCCATTTTTTGTCCCACAATGCCGAGAGGTGTTTTTTCACCAGTTCGATAATCTCCTTCAAGGACACTTTGCTATCCTTCCCTTCTCCTTCGTTGAGGATCTTCATTATGTCATTTATCTCGCTCATGCTTACTTGTCTTTAGCCACGGATATCGCTGTCACAACAACGGATGCCATGGTAATGATTGAACTTGAAATGGATACGATGAACGTGGTGCGCTCCCTGCCGTCCGTAGTCTTGTCCACTTTCTCAGGAATGTAGATGTGGGATCCCGGCTCTACCTTCGGGTAGTTCTTCATCCAAAGGATATGTTTGGTGGAGGCGATCCTTCCGCTTGGATAGGCTACGTAAACGGACCTCTTTTTAGCTTTCTCCGTGAATCCGCCCGCACCTCTCACATACTTTCTGAGGTTACGTGTGGCGAACACCTCTTTCCCGGGGATTTGGACCGAACCGGCGATGGTGACGGTCTGCAACTCTTCCGGTATGAAGATGATATCACCGTTCATGACATTGAGGTCAGACTCCTCGCCTCCTGGATGTTTGATGATCCTATCGAGTTGGATTCCCACGAGGTCTTGCCTTGATTCGAGCTCTTGGCGGATCTTCTGCTTTATCTCTTCGCTTTCCGCATTGTTGAGCATATCGATGATCTTCAAGTCTCTCTTCCTCTCCGCTTCCGTCCGGTTGGAGCTGCGGAGGAGGAATGCTCCTTTTGGATAGGCGTATTGGGTGATGCCGCCTGCCCTTGCCATCACGTCCGATATCTTTTCAGTCTTGTTGGTTATGGCGTATATGCCGGGACGTCTAGCCTCTCCGACAATCTGGATGGTTCCCAGCTTCTCGTATCCCTCCTTGACGCGGATGGTGATCTGGTCGTTAGGCATGAGTTTGAAGTCACCGTCTGGTCCGTCGAGATTGTTGTCCAATGACAATACGAACACCTCTGCCTTCCTATTCCCGTTCTTCAGTTCCTCTTCGTCCTGGATCATGCGCACGACCTCTATTTTGCTTGGGTCTGCGTTCTCCTCAAATCCTTTGGCCAGGAATATCATGTCGCGCAACGTGGCGTTCTCGTAGTATGGGAAGGTTCCCGGTGAGAGCACTCGTCCCAATACGGATATCTGCTTCTTATACTCGAAATCGTTCTTGCCGCCAATCGTGACCACGTCTTCCTTCCTCAACTCGATGTTGAAGTTGCCTTCCATCAGGTCCTTCACGTTAAAGGAGATGATCTCTGGGGTGAGGTCGTCTTGCAGTCGGACGATGGTGGCGCTTCCCATGAAGGCGTCTTCTGTCAGTCCGTCCGCCTTTTTCACCAGGTCTCTCAGGGACATTTTGTCTTCCAAGGCATATACGCCCGGACGGAATACGCTTCCTGTGATTTGAACCCTATTGCTGTATTTGTCTAGTATCTGGCCTATGCGGTAGACGTCTCCCGCTTGTGGGGTGAACATGTTGAACAACTCTTTGGACACGTCCGCCACGCTCTTCTCTCCGTTGATGTTCCTTGTGACGGATATGTGCTCCGTGTAGGCTTTGTCCGTGAATCCTCCGCAGTAGTCTATCAACTTCTGGAGCGTTTCGCCTTCCTTCATTTCGTAGATGCCTTCCCTCTTGACCTCTCCGAGCACGTCAACTCTTTTGCCGTAGGTCGGCACTTGTATCACATCCTGGTCTTGGAGCGTCGTGTTGCTAGGCATCGTGCCGTTGGTCAGGAATTCGTACAGGTCTACATTGGCCACTTCCTTGCCACTGCGAATCACTTTTATGTTACGCATGGTTCCGTTGTTGGACGGTCCTCCGCAAGCATTCAGGGCGTTGAATACGGATGAGACGGAGGTCAGCGTGTAGCTGCCCGGCGTGTTCACTTCGCCCATGATGTATACTTTTATCGATCGTATGTTGTTGATGGAGACCGTCACATTCGTCCCCCCGGAATGGATGGAACTGTAGATGACCGCTAATTTCTTCTTGATGATTTTCTCCGCATTCTCGATGGTGAGTCCGCTGACTTGCGCCACGCCTGCGTTGGGGATGCGGATGTTCCCTTCTTTGTTCACCGTCAGGTCGTAGGTCGCTTCCGCCATGCCAAAGACATCGATGTGCAATACGTCGTTGGGTCCGATGACGTAGTTGCGTGGGGTGGCTACGGCTTGGCTAGGCTCGAATGATACTTTGCTGTTGTTGAAGAGGGACGCGCCGAATATACGGGTGTCGGATAGCCCCGCTTTCTCCCTTCTTTCTTGGATCTCATCCTCTTTTATCTTGTTGTTTATCTCTGACGCCTCGACGCTGACAGTCTTTTGCGCCTCTATTTCGTTGATTCTTTTCTTCAACTTCTCCCACTCTGCGGAGGGCATCTTTTTGGATTGTGCCAGCTGCTCTATGTCTGCCAGTGTGTATCCCGCATCAGTGTATTTCCTTACGAATTCTGATATTTGTGCGTCTTTCAGTTGGTCTACCTTGACGTGCTGTAGATTGTTCAGCGTAATGTTGTCTGCCAAGGCGAAAAAGAACACCCCAAACAATAAAATGGCGAATGCGTTTAGTCTTTTTGTCATAAATAGAGTTTTGTTTGATCCTGTCTGCAAAAATACTCTATTTTATTTATTTTCCATACGTTTTGGTTTTAAAAAGTGTTTACGGAAGGCGGGTTATTCTGCGTTGAAATCGTCGAAATGGCTCAGTGGCTTTCCTTTTCTCTTCGGTTGCCGTGAAGCGGTGGTCGGACGGCTTGCTCACTTCCTTTATTTTGCGTAATTTCGCGGTCCGAAAATGTTTGATTATGATTTCAGTAGATGGCTTGACGGTTGAGTTCTCCGGCTCAACGCTCTTTGAGAATATTTCGTTCCAAGTGAACGAGAGTGACAGAATCGCCTTGATGGGCAAGAATGGTGCGGGTAAATCTACCTTGCTGAAGATCTTGGCGGGCGTACAGAACCCTACCCGTGGCTCGGTGACGGCCCCGAAAGGTACGGTGATCGCTTACCTGCCGCAGCACCTGATGACGGAGGACCACCGCACGGTCTTCGAGGAGGCTTCGCTCGCCTTCGAGGAGCTCTTCGCCATGGAACGGGAGATCGAACGGATGAACCAGGAGCTCTCCGAACGTACTGACTACGAGAGCGATAGCTATATGGAACTGATCGAAAAGGTTTCTACCTTGAGCGAGAAGTTCTACTCCATCGAGGAGACGAACTATGAGGCGGATGTGGAGAAGACTTTGCTCGGTCTGGGCTTCGTCCGTGAGGATTTCAATAAGCCTACGAGCCAATTCAGCGGTGGCTGGCGCATGCGTATCGAATTGGCGAAACTATTGCTCCGTAAGCCGGACGTTCTCTTGTTGGACGAGCCGACGAACCACCTCGACATCGAGTCGATCCAGTGGCTGGAGTCTTTCTTGGTGGATAGCGGCAAGGCGGTTATCGTGATCTCCCACGACCGTGCCTTCGTCGATAACATCACGACGCGTACCATCGAGGTGACCATGGGACGTATCTACGACTATAAAGTGAACTATTCCCACTACCTGGAATTGCGCAAGGAGCGCCGCGAACAGCAACAGAAGGCTTATGATGAGCAGCAGAAGATGATCGCGGAGACGAAGGAGTTCATCGAGCGTTTCAAGGGCACGTACTCTAAGACGTTGCAGGTGCAGTCGCGCGTGAAGATGCTGGAGAAACTGGAGATCCTGGAGGTGGACGAGGAGGATACCTCGGCGCTTCGCCTGAAGTTCCCGCCTTCGCCCCGCTCGGGTAGCTTCCCTGTTATTGCGGACCGTGTGGGCAAGTCTTACGGGGATCATCTGGTCTTCAAGGACGCTTCGTTCACCATCGCCCGTGGCGAGAAGGTTGCTTTCGTGGGCAAGAACGGTGAGGGTAAATCTACCATGGTGAAGTGCATCATGAACGAAATCGAACATGAGGGCACGCTGACGCTGGGGCACAATGTGATGATTGGCTATTTTGCTCAAAACCAGGCTTCTCTGATGGACGGGGAGTTGACGGTCTTCCAGACGATCGATGATGTGGCGAAGGGTGAGATCCGTAACAAAATCAAGGATCTCCTAGGCGCTTTCATGTTTGGCGGAGAGAACTCAACGAAGAAGGTGAAGGTGCTTTCGGGCGGTGAACGTACCCGTCTGGCGATGATCAAACTATTGTTGGAGCCTGTCAATCTGCTCATCTTGGACGAGCCGACGAACCACCTGGACATGAAGACAAAAGATATCCTGAAGGCGGCCTTGAAGGATTTCGACGGCACGCTGATCGTGGTTTCGCACGACCGTGATTTCTTGGATGGATTGGTCACGAAGGTCTATGAGTTCGGACATCAGCGTGTGACCGAACACTTGGAGGGTATCTATGAGTTCCTGAAGAAAAAGAAGATGGAGAGCCTCCGTGAGATAGAACGCAAGGATCGTTAACCGTTTCGCTTATTTCAACCCTTCCGTGCCGACGCACACACCGTTGGCGAAGAAGCCTATGTGCTTGTCGCTCAGCTCTGTGATGGTATAGGATGGTTGCTCTTTCTTTCCCCTCTCGATGGCTGTGATTTGGTCGTCTGAACCATCCGATTGCAGGATGTACGTCCCGATTTTTACCGTCCCTACATTGATGAATCCTTTGTAGAACTTGCTCTTCTCAGGGTCGCACGAAACCCAGCCGAATTTAGGGCTGAAGAGGGGATGGTCTAACGTGCAGGTGAGGCTCCTCCCGCTCTTGAAGCGGTAGGTGACGAAGTCGGTGTGGTTCTTTTGTGCGACTGCTTTCACCATGCTCTTTCCCGTCGTGTTGCTGGTTGTGTAGGACAATACCTCGTCCCCCTCTTTTATCTCTTCGATATTCTTTTCGGAGCCGTCCGCCATCGTTATCTTCGTGCCTTTGACGAGGCAGTGCACGTCTATTCCGTCGAAATAGATTTCCGATAGGGCAGTATCGTCATATTTGTCGCCCTTGTAGACCTCCATGATTTCGAACTTCAGTTTCCAGTCGGGGGAACCAGGTGTGTTATCCCCGAGCGTACCGATTTCGAACCGTTGCTCCCCCATGATATCCTTCAAATCCAGTATGGCGATGGGTTTGTCGTCTTTGTAGACTTTCAGTTTTTTCACCCTGCTGTTCTCCTTGAAGGCATTCCCGCTTTTCACGTAACCGTTCACGACGATGATGGTGGTTATCCTTGGGTCGCCTCCTTTGAACGTGTAGGTCAGGTATTCTCCTATCCCGTAGCCCGCCACGCCTTCCACCCACGTCGTCCTGTAGCTTAGGTCGTGCGCGTTGCTGGCTTTGTAGTTGACAGCGCCCTGTGGCTTCAACTGACTGGATGCGGTGACGGAGGAGGGACCTCCGGCACAGTACCAACTGCATCCTCCGCCGATAATATCCCAATAGCTTTCCTTGGTTTCATTGAAGATATCACGCTCCTCCTCTGTGAGCTTGTCGTAGTTGAAGTCCTTCTGCGAGGATCTTTTCATTAGTTCATTGAATATTTTATTGTTTTTCTCGAAATCTATTTCTTTGACTGCAATGGGTTGGAAAACAGTTGTTTGTGCTAGAGTGCATAGAATATAGCACCAAAATGTTAATATGAATAGAATGCTCTTTTTCATGGGTAATCCTCCTTGGTTTTATAGGCTTGGTAGGCTCATGCCATTGATTTTACGATAGAGGTCCAATGCGTAGATGTCGGTCATGCCCGATAGGTAATCCAGCACCGCCATGATCTTGCGGTAAGGGTCTTCGTTCTCCGTCTCGTATTGCTCAGGGATTCGGTTGATGAGTTGCCGTGAGTAGGCCTTGTCGGGGTTGAACACTGCGTTGACCACCTTGTCGATGAGCGTGTGGATGATGTTGTAACCGGCTATCTCGATGTCCATCACCACATTGGATTTGTATATCTTCTTGAGGGATATCTCTTGGCATTTCCGGTAGGCATTCCCCACCAGTTCGGACATGTCGTCGATGAGCGCCCCTTGGAAAGATCCTTCCATGATGGCCTCCTCGTTCCGCAGGAAGGCGTTGGAGCATTCCTCCACGAGCACACCGATGACAGAGGATCGCAGGTAGGCGATTTGCTCGTTCTCGTCGTCCACCGCGTCCATGTGTTGGCGCTTCCTCGCTTGTTGCTCTTCCGTGAAGAAGGAGAGCAGGAGGTTCTTCGCCTCGTTGTTGCTGAGGAGCTTCAGTTTGTGGGCGTCCTCGATGTCCATGATCTCATAGCAGATGTCGTCGGCCGCCTCCACGAGGTAGACGAGCGGGTGCCGTGCGTATTTGTATTCGTCGAGGCGGATCATGCCGAGGTCCTCCGCTATCTTCACGAAATCCTCCTTCTCGCTCTGGAAGAAGCCGAATTTCTTCTTCTTGGCGCTGACATAGTCCGATTTGTACGGGTATTTCACGATGGAGGCGATGGTGGAGTAGGTGAGGACGAACCCGCCCTTCCTTCGTCCGTTGAACTGGTGCGTCAGGAGACGGAAGGCGTTGGCGTTTCCTTCGAAGTGGATGATGTCGTTCCATTGGCTATCGGTCAGCCCATACTTGCTTTTCAGTTCTTGCCCCTTTCCTTCGGAGAAGTAGGAGGCGATGGCGGTCTCCCCGGAGTGTCCGAAAGGAGGGTTGCCCATGTCGTGCGCCAGGCAGCCGGCTGAGATGATGGCGCCGATTTCAGTGATGCTCTCAGGTAGGCTCTCCCCGTATTTTTCTTTTAGGAGCTTCGCCACGGCATTGCCTAACGAGCGTCCTACGCAGGATACTTCAAGGCTGTGTGTCAGCCTGTTGTGCACGAAGATACTGCCGGGTAGGGGAAATACCTGCGTTTTGTTCTGCAGCCTGCGGAAGGGGGAGGAGAAGATGAGCCGGTCGAAGTCCCGTTGGAACTCGGTGCGGTCTTGTCGCTTCTCGTCGTGGTAGTTCTCCAAGCCGAAACGCTTGGTGGTGATCAGTTTTTCCCAATCCATCTTCATGTCACACTCCTCCTGTATGTTGTAAAATTTATATCACAAATATAGCAAATTTTTATGATGAAAGCCATTTGCCCAGTTCTTCCAGGCTCATGCCTCTCCTTTTTGCGTAGGCAATTTTTTGGTCGTCGGCGATTGCCCCCACGATGAAGTAGAAGGCTTGCGGGTGTGCGATGTGCAGTCCGCAGATGGAGGCGTTGGGGCGCATGGCGCAGTTTTCGGTTAAGGTGATGCCGATGTCGCCCAGATGGATGAGGCGGTCCGCTTCCCTGAGCAGGGAGATGTCCGGCAATGCTGGGTATCCGAAGGCGGGACGGATTCCCTTGGCCTGCGTGGTCTTGGCGTAGCCCCAGTACTCGGTGCGTATCTTTTCGTGGAGCCATTCCGCGGTCGCCTCCGCCAGCCTGTCGGCCACGCTTTTGATGAGCAGTGAGGTGTAGTCGTCGCCCTCCGCTTTGGTCCTCTCCGCCCATTCGTCGCCTCCATGCACGGTGACGGCGAAGAGTCCGATGTAGTCTTTCTCGGGTGATATGAAGTCGGTCATGGAGAGGCAACAGCCTTTCCGCTCGCTGACGTGCTGTTGTCGTAGCATGGGGAATGAGGTGGTGCCCGATTGGGTGTCTAGGAGGAGTATGCTATCCTCGGTGGCTTTCGCTTCGGCGAAGTAGACCATGGCGGATAGGGAGAATATTTTCTCCTTGATGCCCTTCCGTATCACCTCTTGGGCGTCACGCATGAGTTGGTAGGCCTCTTTCGCCTTCTCTTGCTCCTCGGGACGGTATCGCAGCAACCATTGCGTCTTGCAGGCGGGGCAGTCGCATAGCGTCTCCAGCCCTTTGAAGTCTCCCGTTACCCTCCAGGCGTGGAAGAAGTAGCTCCAGTCTATCAGGGGAACGACGGAGAAAACGTCGATGGAATCGATGATTTTCCTTCCGAGAAAGGTGGGGCGGACAGGAGAGTACATGTCGGGTTCTTTATTGGTTGACCTCCTGCAACGCTGATCCTCCCGCATTGTTGCGTCTGTTGCTCAATTCCGTCGTGATGGCGTTCATCTTATCTTGACTGAGCGGGTACATGTACATTAGCACGGCTCCCGCAAGTGCGATGATGGCAGGGATCCAGCTCATCAGTTGGATGATGCCCGGCACTGCGTTCTGTATGGCGATGGAGTCTTGTCCGTTGTATCCGTACATGCTCAATACCCATCCGATGATGGCACCTGCGATGCCTCCGCCGAACTTAGTGGCGAAGGAGCCTGCGGAGTAGACGAGGCCGGTCGCCCGTCGTCCGTTCACGTATTCGGAATAGTCCGCCGCGTCTCCCAGCATGGCGAAGAAGAGGGTAGGCATGATGGCTGCGGCGCACTCGGAAAGACAGCCGACCGCGAAGATGGCGGAGGTGTCTTGTGGTCCGCAGAAGCTAAGAAGCGAGTTGATGGCTCCGGAAACGAGCAACGCCCCGATGAAGAGGTTCTTCTTGCCGAACTTCTTGCTGAGCGGACTGGTGATGGCGGCGCCGACGATCGAGGCGATCATCAGGGCGGTCATGTATCCTCCCGCCATCAATTGGTTGTGGATGTAGTGGGTGAAGTAGATGACCGTGATGCCTTGCTTCATGTTGTTGTATATGTTGAAGACCAATCCGACGATCAGCAGCACTACCCATGGCTTGTTGTGGATCAGGTCTATCAGGTCATCCTTGATGTTCTCCTTCTGCGAGGCGGGAGGAGTCACCCTTTCTCTTGTGTAGTAGAAGGTGACGAAGAGGCATAGGATGAGGATGATGGAGAGCGAATAGATCGCCTTGCTGTAGCCTTCACTTTGGTTGATGAGGGTGATGGCGCCCGAGTTCTTTTTGCTGTCGCCTATTCCGAACACTTTCGAGAGCATGGTGAGGAAATCTGTTTTTCCGACGAAGACATTTGCCTCGCCCTCCACGATGAAGGTGATAGGCTGGTTGGCTTGTAGCGAGAAGCTTTTCCCGACCGTGGTGCTATCCTTCGGGTTGTTCATGGTGAGGAAGGTGGCCATGCCGCCCATCGTGTTGATGCTCACGTTCTTGACCTCCTCTTGCGAGGTGATGGTCACTTCGAATTTCTTGTCTGCGATTTTCTGGATCTCCATGTCCGGGTTGATCTCCCCGTAGTGGGCTACGAGCAGCAACAGGGAACCTTGCACGATCATGCCACCCACGAATGCGCCCACCATGCGGAACGAACCGATGCTGGTGCGTTCCTTGTCGTCGCCCGTCATGACGGCCATCAAGGCTCCGTAAGGGATGTTGTTGGCGGTGTAGATGAGCGTGAAGAGGATGTAGGTCGTGAAGGCGTAGGCGGTCTTCCAGCCCATCGACCAGCTCTCAGGGCAGGTGTAGAGCAATGACAGAATGACGCCGAGCGGGATGGCTGTCCAAAGGATCCAAGGCCTGAACTTTCCGAATCGGGTCTTGGTGCGGTCACCGATCGCGCCCATGATCACGTCCGTGAATCCGTCGCTGGTCCTTGCCACCAACATGAGCGTGGCGACGATGCCGGGCGCTATGCCGAAGACGTCTGTGTAGAAGATGATGAGGAATGCTGAGACACCGCGCCATGCGATGTTCGCGGACGCGTCGCCCAAGGCATACGCGATCTTTTCTTTGAGGGATAGTTTCTCTGTCATATCTGTGATTATTTCCTTAGTTTCTTAAAAAAGTCTGTCATGAGCTGCGAGCACTCCTCTTGCAGCACGCCGGAGACCACTGCGCATTTGGGGTGCAGGGCGTTGGGCGCATAGACAGAGTAGCCACGCTTAGGGTCGGGTGCACCGTAGACCACCTTGCTGATTTGGGCCCAACCGATGGCGCCGGCGCACATGACGCAGGGCTCGACGGTGACGTATAAAGCACACTCCGACAGATATTTACCTCCCAAGTAATCCGCCGCCATGGTGATGGCCTGCATCTCTGCGTGTGCGGTCACATCGTGCAATGTCTCCGTGAGGTTGTGGGCCTTGGCGATGATCTGTTCGCCATGGACGATGACGGCGCCGATGGGCACCTCGTCCTTCGCCCCGGCCCTCTTCGCCTCCGCGAGGGCTTGCCGCATGTAATATTCGTCGTTCATGATTCTTTCACGTTATCGAACAGGGAAGGCGCGTCCGCCTCGAACCGCTTCAGCACTTCGATCATGATGGTTTCCCTGCAGAATTTGGCCTTATTGGAGATTTTGTATTTCTGGAAAAAACGCTGCAAGGCCCTCATCTCGGCATCGTTCAGGGCGATGCTGATGCGCTGGTTGCGGACCAGTTTCTTGCGGTCCGGCACCTTGTCGGTTTTCTTTCTGATTTTCTTGTTTTTCTCTGCCATTTGGTCACAAAGTTAGTCTATTTCATCGATTTATATGTATGGTTTAGTCGAGTTTTATGTAAAAAACCTCTTTTTTTGTTCTTTTTTTGCACCAAATAAAATAAATTTGCAAAGTGTATGTTTTTGGATATAAACTAAATTTATAGAAGTATGGATATAAAGTTAGGTTTGAAAAGATTTGTGTTGTTGTCATTTGTGGGGGCTTCGTTTTTCGCTGTCTCCTGCGATGATGATGTTTTGAATACCCTTACCAGTGGCGATACGGTCGCCGCTTTGAAGGAGGCGTTGAGCGTAGGAGCCAAGACTGCGGCTTCGACTTTGGGTAAGGAAAACGGCTATTTCTCTGATGCGGCAGTGAAGATAGATATGCCGAAGGAAGTTGCTGTGGCGACTAAATTAATGCAATCTAAGGTTGGAAAAGAGTTTATCTCAAAAGCTGGTGCGGATAATTTCCAGATAGACAACATCGTTTTGATGATGAATCGTGCTGCTGAAACGGCAGCTCCGAAGGCTGTGAACGTGTTCGCTAGTGCCATTTCCGGCATGTCTATTGCTGATGGCGAAGATATCCTTTTCGATCGGTATCAATCGAAAAGCGCATCCGTAAAAAGTGGAAGTAGCGAATTTTCAGTAGGTAGTGTGGCTTTCGGCACTAATAATTCAGCTACCGCATATCTGTACGACAATACTTATTCGGGATTGAAAACTTCTTTCTCTCCTATTGTCGACGGCGTTATCGACCAGGTCTCTGTCGGCAGTCTTACATTGAATGATGCATGGGCTGGCTTTACGAAAGGATTCAACAAAGTGATGGAGTACAAAAACTCAACGGCTGGTAAAGCTGTAATGGCAGGATGGGGAATCGCAAGTGTCTTTTCTTCCAATGATGACAGCGAGGAATTACGTAATATGCTAGAGCAAAGTGAGCCAATTCAGGATAATTCGTTGGGCGCATATGTGACTGGCAAGGCTTTGTCTGGCCTCTTCACGAAGGTGGCCGACAAGGAGGTGGATATCCGCACGAATGCGGCTGCCCGCACATCAGACTTGTTGAAGAGGGTCTTTGGCCGTTTGGATGAATGATCCGTCTTGGCAGTGCGCTGAACGGTTTCGTCGAGCTTTTCTACCCTAGACTTTGTGTCGGGTGCGGTAGGAAACTTTTCCAGGACGAGCATTCCCTTTGCGTGGAGTGCCTCTCCTCCCTGCCGTTGGCGCAGGTGCACGAGTCTGAGGATAATTTTGTGGAACAACATCTGTACGGTAGACCGTATATCGAATCCGCCACGACCTTGATGGTGTATGGGAAGGAGACCGTCCCGCAAAAGATTATCCATGAAATAAAATATCATGGTGCCAAGGAGTTGGCGCAAAGATTGGGAAGAATGTTGGGAAGGCAGATGAAAGGGGGACGTTTCTCCTCCGTCGATATGATCGTGCCGGTTCCGCTCCATCCGAAACGACTGAAATGGAGGGGGTACAACCAAAGCGAATGGATCGCCAAGGGACTCTCCGAGGAGTTGGGTGCGCCGGTGAGGACGGACCTCGTCGAACGGGTGGTGGAGACCTCCACGCAGACGAACAAGAACGCCGAGGAACGTTGGTCGAATGTGAAGGGCATATTCGCCCTGAGACAAGAAGTCTCAACGGAGGCTATCGAGAACCACCATCTGCTTATCGTGGACGATGTGATCACGACAGGGTCCACCCTGATGGCCTGCGCCGCCGCCTTCTCCCATGTGAAGAATGTGAAGATAAGCGCTGCCTCGTTGGCGGCCGTAAATTAAATATGACAATTATTAACATTAAAATTTTATTTAAAATGAAGAAGATTAAATTTTTGCCGATCTTGATGGCAGTGTTTATGGGTTTGTCTTTTGGTTTGACTTCTTGCGGAGACGATGACGATGATAACGCAAACAATGAACAAAATAAGGAATTTGTAGAGTCTGATGTTATCCAAAACGGTCGTAACTTTTACATCGATTTGCAGAAGGCTAAGGAAAGTGGAAGCGAGGCTGACAAGTTGCGTGTCGTTGCTGACGCTTTGGATTATTCAAAGAACAAAAGTAACTCGGCTTGGACCTCTAACTTCTTGGCTGGCGTTGTGATGGAGAAATATAACGTGGATGATGCCAATGTGGCTAAATCAGAGGAGTATATGAAGAAGGTGGCTGATGTTAAGAACCTTTTGGACAATGGTATCACTTCTGATAACGTTGCTGATGCTTTGATCAAATTGGCCACATTCATCTCTACCAGGGACAAATAATCGAACTCATTTGTTATTGCCATGAAAATCACGAAATTATTAATTTCCGCAGTTATCCCTTTCTCCTTGTGGCTGAGTTCCTGTGATGAGGGAATCGATGACGCTTTCGAGTTGGGTCGTAAGGTGGATTGGCCGGAAATGAGTGCGGAGGAACGTGGAGCAAGTAATGGAGAGATCTTGGCGAAGGCCTTGCACTCCATCTGTGATACGGTCGCTTCCGCTAAGAAGAAGGAATTGACGGAAGACCCAATCTTCAGCGGTATGGTGACTCCTCCTCTTTCGAAGGCACAACGCCCATACGAACTCTCTGTGGAGAATGCGAAAGATACTTTATGGATGAGGGGCTTTAATACGAGCCTTAATGAGGATCTTAAATTGAGCGAGACGAAGTATAACGACTTGATGAAGATTCTTGCTATGATCAATTTTGAGGATATCGATATCGCTACTAACGCGAAGCTTTCTTTGCAAATAAATGATTTGCTGAAGTAATCAATTGATATCGTCAATGTGAAATATCTATGGGAAGTGTGTTCGGCCTCGTCCGTTCACGCTTCCTTTTTTTACCAAATTCGCGGACGATGATAGACCAAGCTACGGTTGATAGGATTTTTGATGCGGCTCAGATCGTCGATGTGGTGTCGGATTACGTGACGCTACATAGACGGGGGGCTAACTATACTGGTTTATGTCCGTTCCATGATGAGAAAACGCCTTCCTTCTCTGTCTCCCCCGCTAAAAATATCTACAAATGCTTCGGTTGCGGCAAGGGCGGTAACCCGGTCAACTTCGTCATGGAGATGGAGAACCTCTCCTACTACGAGGCGCTGAAATTCCTCGCCAAGAAGTACCACATCGATATCCAGGAGGAGGAACTGACCCAGGAGCAGATCGAACAACGCACCGAAAGGGAGAGCATGATGGCGGTGACGGAGTGGGCGCAGAAACATTTCACCCATAACCTCTTCGAAACGCAGGAGGGACAGTCCATCGGTATGTCTTACTTCGCCCACCGTGGATTCCATGAGGAGACCATCCGTAAGTTCCAATTGGGCTATGCGCTGGATAAACGGGACGCTTATACCTCTTTGGCTCAGAACGAGGGCTATAAGAGGGAGTATTTGGAGAAGGTGGGACTGACCATCGTGAAGGAGGATAATTACGCCTTCGATCGTTTCCATGGTCGTGCCATGTTCCCTATACACTCCATATCGGGTAAGGTCATCGGGTTCGGTGGACGAACCATGAAGAAGGATGACCCCGTGAAGTACCAGAACTCGCCTGAGTCGGAGATCTACCACAAGGGGAATGTGCTCTATGGCATCTACTTCGCGAAGAACGCGATCATCAAGGAGAAGAAATGTTATATCGTGGAGGGCTATGCGGATGTCCTCTCCATGGTGCAGGCGGGCGTGCAGAACATCGTCGCTCCCTGCGGTACGGCGCTGACCGTCGAACAGATCCGCTTGCTGCGCCGTATCGTCCCTTCCGTCGACGCGGACCGTATCGATGGCAACAAAAATGTCACGATGCTTTATGATGGTGATAGCGCCGGTGTGCATGCGGCGCTGAAGAATGGTAAGCTCCTCCTCCAAGAGGGCCTCAACGCCAAGGTGGTGGTCCTCCCGCCCGAGGACGACCCGGACACCTTCGCCCAACACAACGATTCTTCCTATGTGCTGCAATACCTGGCCGAGCAGGAGCAGGATTATATCATCTTTAAGACCAATTACCTGCTGAAGGAGGCGAATGGTGACCCGATCAAGAAGGCGCAGACCATCACGGAGATCGCCCAGACCATCGCAGTGATCCCTGACCAGGTGAAGCGCTCGGTCTATGTCACGGAGTGTTCGAGACTATTGGGTGTGGAGGAGAATCTGTTGTATACGACCATTGCCCAGAAACAGTGGACGAACACCCTCTCTACGGCTAACAACGGTAGCCCCGCCTCTGATATCCAACAGGTGCCGACACCTCCCGACGGGCAGACAAGCCCGGATGGTACGGAGGCTACGCAATCTCCCCAATCCCCTACCAATCGTGAACGTTATGAACTCTCCCTTTCCGACAAGGCGGAGAAGGAGATCATCTACTATCTGGTACGCTATGGCGAAGCGCCCCTTTTCGTGGGGGAAAAGGATGGCGCACCTTTCCAATTCCATGTGGTCACGTATATTAAGAACGAACTGGACGTGGATGAGCTGACATTGTCTAATCCACTCTATAATAAAATGTTAAGTGAATACCTTGAGGCCTTCTCCCAAGGTTCGAAGGGTAGTGCGCAACAATTCTTCTTACGCAACCAGGACACGCAGATGATCGAGGTTGTGACGGATGTCCTCTCCGATCGTTACCAACTGAGCCGTATGTTCGACAAGAAGTGCTCGGACAATAAGGTGAAGGCTAAGAAGTTGGACAACGAAGAGTCTGAGAGATTGGCGGTCGACGTGCCTCGCGTGATGTTTAATTACAAGTATTTCTGGGTCGAGAGCGAGATGGCTAAATGTTTGCAGATGCTGCGGCAGACGGAGGATGATGAGCTGAAGAGGAACCTGCTTACTCGTTTCAACTCGTTGCATGTGACCAAAGTGGCTTTGGCGAAGTTCCTGGGCGAGAGGATCATCAACTGATCCATTGATTTTTACGTAGGTAATATTATAGTTTTAAAAATATGAAGAGATATGGTTGGCTCGCCATTCTGTTGGCGTTTTTGATGGAGGGGTGCTTCCTCTCTAAGAGTCCGGAGGAGAAACGCGCGGATGTTGTGATGTCTATCGCTAAGAGCGCTCGCCTCTATACCGTGCAGTACAACGTGCACAAGGTGCTCACCTATCAGGATTTCAGCGCCATAGAGACTAATTTCCTATTCGAGAAAATCTCCATCCCAATCCCTGGCGAGCGTAAGATCGTCTTGCCGATGGATGCGGTCCTCAAGGCTTATATAGACTTCTCCTCCTTCTCTGACGAGAATGTCTCCGTGATGGGGGATCATATCACCATCACACTACCGGCGCCTAAAATAGAGATGACCTCCGCCAAGGTGGATTACACCGGGGAGAAACAGTTCCTCTCCTGGAACCGCTTCAGCTTCACGGAGGAGGAGCGGGAGTCCTTGCTGAAGAAGGGTAGGGAGAAGGTGCTGGCGGACATGAAAGGGTCTGATATTATCGAACGTTCCCAATTGGGCGCTTACAATGCGCTGGTCCCTCTGGTGGAGGCGGCTGGCTTCCGTCGTGAGAATATCGTGATCCGATTCGATCAGGAGATGGTGGACAAGAGCCATGATGAACAATTCCTCCTCAAAATGATTGAAAGGGACACGTTGTGAGATTTGTTATGTGATTCGTCTATTAACTTGTTAGAAATAAATAAATTATGATAAAGAAGATTGTGATTCTATTGCTGCTGGTCGCTGTGGGTGCCTTCGCCTTCCTCTATTTCCGGGGCGGGAAGGATATGCGACAGAAGACGCAGGTCGATATACCTACCGAGATATCATCCATCAAGGAGATCGCGGAGTGGGAGTTCCTCACGGTCGAGATGGAGGAGTTCGAAGACACGGTGATCCCGCGGAAAATCATCTCCGACGATCAGTTCGCGCGCATCTATAAGGGTACGGCCCGTTTGGGTGTGGACATGAAGGACGCAGCGGAGAATTGGGTGGTCACTTCCCACGACACCGTGCGGATCACGTTGCCTGCCATTCGGATCCTGGATGAGGATATCATCGACGATACGCAGACCCGCACCTTCTATGAAAACGGAAAGATTACGCCTGCCATCAAGAACGCCTTGTACGAAAGGGCGAAACAGGACATGCGCCGTCGGGCCATGTCGAAGGAGAACATCACCGCCGCAAGGGAGAACGCCCAGGCGCAGTTCACCTATATGTTCCGCTCCATGGGCTTCAAAATGGTGCACTTCAATTAGAATGTATTGGTTGATGTTAAATGAATTGTTTATTAGCTGGTTATGAATGATAAGAACGTTTCCGCTAAAGTGGATGGTACGATGGGGACGGTGAAGTTTATGCTTTGGCTAGTCGTTCTGTCGCTATTGTTGTTTTTCTTTGATTCGTATTCTGGGACTACAACGCAGTCTGTCATTTATCCTTTCGTAGCCCTCTACATTGTCTTTATTTCCCTTATGATGGCTGTGCCGATGGTTAAGCTCTATAAGAACGCTTCCTTGCCGCATCTAGAGGAATTGACGGGCGATAAGAAAGCGGCAGGAAAGGTGGAGAAGTATATCCAAGCATTGTTGTTTTTCTTGATAATGTTCTTCATTCTCTCTTTGCTGATGTATAGTGCAGAGAAGGTGAATTTGGACTACGCCTTCCTGATCGGCATGTTATGCCTGACACTAGGTGTCCTTTTGGTGTTACTTGTCAACCTGATATTCGATGCCGTGAAAAATTTGGATTTCCGCAAGCATGTTTTCCTCGCGGTTTTGGGGGTTCCCCTTGCGATGATAACGTATTATGGCGCATCCCTTATCCATCATAGGCTAGTCTGGGCTTTGGGCCTCTCTATTGTCATCGCTCTATCATTGTTGCTCATACAACTCCGCTATGCTTCATCCACCAACTTCAATGTGGATGGATTCAGCCCCTTTGGAAAGCATTTTGCGGTGCTGAGCTACGTCTCTATGTTTTATTGCCTCCTATTCGTATTCCCACATTTCGTGGATGTGTTGGACCTGGTGCGGTACAGGGATTGCCCGAGGTATCGGGCGGTGGTGCTAGCTTATTTCCATGATCGGACGGATGACAACAAACAACTCAGGGATCTGGAACGCCTCAAACTCGACATGTTCGGCAAGGAGCGGTATAACCTATTGGCTGAAAAGGAGAGTCAAGCGGAGGAACTTGTCAGGGAAGATGACCGTAGAATGATTTTGTATGTGGGTAAGATGACTGTGAAGGGGCAAGAGGATTTTTATGTCTTCGGACATAATGCCCAAGGCGTGCTATATGAAAAGTTGTCAAGTTATGTGGAAAACCATGTCCGTGGTAATCTGCGTAGATACTTGGTCCCTGCGGACGATGAATTGGAGGTGGCGAAGAGGGAGGCCGAACGTAGGCTAGAATCGGCGTTTCACCATTATATCAAGCACAGAGAGAATATGGATGTGGACACGAAGGATACATATGTTAAAATGCTTGATTGGTATGTGTATCTCAAGGTTAACAAGTCCAAATTTAGTGAGAGTATCTATGAAAGGGAATACAATATCATGCTAGTGGATTACGTCCGTAAACACATGAAGACGGACCTTGTCTTTAAAGATATGGAATCTGCCCAGAAGTGGGTGCTTAAACAGGAGTTGCTCATCGTCACCGATGAGGTGTGCGTGAGGGAAGCGTTGATGAAATATGGTGTCAGCGAAGATTATCTCTATTTCGTGCCGTGACGGCAAGCGTCTCCTTCCCGAGCGGCGGATATCCTTTTTACGATAAAATAAAAAAATCCGGGAAGCGTCTCTTCCCGGATTTTTTAGTGCGTCCTTAGACTATGATCTTATTTCTTGCAACCGCACCAAGGCTTCAGTTGCTTGAAGAAATCGTTGCCCTTGTCGTCCACCAGGATGAAGGCAGGGAAATCTTCCACCTCGATCTTCCAGATGGCTTCCATACCCAATTCAGGGTACTCCACGCATTCGATGCTCTTGATGTTGTTTTGCGCCAAGATGGCGGCCGGTCCACCGATGGAGCCTAAATAGAATCCGCCATGCTTCTTGCAGGCGTCCGTCACGGCCTGTGAACGGTTACCCTTCGCCAACATGATCATGGATCCTCCGTGGTCTTGGAACTCGTCCACGTATGGATCCATACGTCCCGCCGTGGTAGGTCCCATACTTCCGCAAGGCATTCCCTCCGGAGTCTTGGCCGGTCCTGCGTAGTAGATCGGATGGTCTTTCAGGTATTGAGGCATGCCCTCGCCGGCGTCCAAACGAGCCTTGATCTTCGCGTGGGCGATGTCACGTCCCACGATGATCGTACCGTTCAGGGAGAGACGGGTGGATACAGGGTATTTGGAGAGTTCCTTCAGGATATCCTTCATCGGCTGGTTCAAGTTGATCTTCACAGCGTCGCCCTCGCCTGCTTGGCGGAGTTCGGCAGGAATCAGCTCGTATGGTTTATCGTCCATCTTCTCGATCCAGATACCGTCCTTGTTGATCTTGCACTTGATGTTTCTGTCCGCTGAGCAGCTTACGCCCAAGCCGATAGGGCAGCTGGCGCCGTGGCGAGGCAAACGTACCACGCGTACGTCGTGAGCCATGTATTTACCGCCGAATTGGGCACCCAAACCGATCTTGTGTGCCTCCTCCAGGAGTTGTTTCTCCAACTCGATGTCACGGAAGGCGCGGCCCGTCTCGTCGCCCGATGTAGGCAAGCTGTCGTAGTAGTGGGTGGAGGCCAATTTAACCGTCAGCAGGTTCTTCTCCGCTGAGGTGCCACCGATGACGATGGCGATGTGGTAAGGAGGACAAGCCGCCGTACCGAGTGATTTCATCTTCTCGACCAAGAAAGGAACCAGCGTGCCGGGGTTCTGGATGCGGGCTTTGGTCTCTTGGTAGAGGTATGTCTTGTTGGCTGATCCACCACCTTTGGTGACCATCAGGAAGCGGTACTCCATGCCTTCTGTCGCCTCGATGTCGATCTGCGCGGGCAGGTTACATTTCGTGTTCACTTCGTCGTACATGCTCAACGGAGCATTCTGTGAGTAGCGGAGGTTCTCTTCGGTGTAGGTCTTGAAGACACCCTTCGCCAAAGCCTCTTCGTCGCAGTAGCCCGTCCATACCTGCTGACCCTTCTCGCCGTGGATGATGGCGGTACCTGTGTCTTGGCAGAGAGGCAATTTGCCTTTGGCGGCCACTTCCGCGTTGCGCAGGAAGGTGAGGGCCACGTACTTGTCGTTGTCGCTCGCCTCAGGGTCGCTCAATATCTTAGCCACTTGCAGGTTGTGGGAACGTCTTAACAGGAAGGAAACATCGCGGAATGCGGCGTTGGCCATCTTGGTCAATCCCTCTTTCTCAACTTTAAGGATGGGTTTTCCTTCAAAATCACCGACAGAGACGTAGTCTTTCGTCAGTAGATAGTACTCCGTGTCGTCTTTTCCTAATTGAAACATCGGAGCATACTTAAATTCTACAGCCATATTTCTGTTGTTTAATGTTTTATGTGTTTCTACGTTTTGTGCGACTAAGTAACAACTTTTTTTTCAAATATCCTTGATGTTTCGGGGAGAATTTAGATAATTAAGAATTTTGAATTTTGAATTTTGAATTTTGAATTTTGAATTTTGAAACGTTAGTTCGACGAAGTCAATTAGAATGCAGGGGATGGACGATATGCCTGAAGAACGGCTCATCCCAAAGCCCCAACGGGGCGATATCCTCCAGGCAGGGGTGTTAACCCCTGTGCAAAAAGGCACATGATGCGACATGAGCCCCAACGGGGCGACACAAGGAAATTAAGAATTATGAATTAAGAATTATGAGTTTTGAAACGTCAGTTCGACGAATTCAATTTTTGAAACGCAACATGTTCGGTTAACAGCAAAAAAAAGCCTCAATTGACATCGTTCGTCCATTGAGGCTATTGTCGTACGCTGTACGGCCGCTTTCGCTGTTTCCGTCGTTTCTTATTCTGTTCCATTTCTGTGCTTGTTAAAGGGTTATTTATTCATGGAAGATATCTCCATATAAACTTTCACTCCGAAAACTGCGGCGATTGAGATCGTCAAAAATGTTGCTACTGTCATAATCGTAAAATTTTTAAGGGTTCATCACTCGTTTTCTTTGTCCTTTTTTGTCAGCCTATGATGGTGTCGAATGTCATGACTACCTTTGCTACGAAGCAAGCTGCGATCGATAATACCAATGCTGTAACCATAGTTTTGTAATTTTATGCGTTATTTATTCTTTATTTATGTGATTCCTCGTTGAATCACATTGCAAATATAGGCATTGTTTTTTATTTAACAAATAAATATGCATCTATTTTGGTTAAAATATTTTAAAATATGCATTATTGGGGTGATTGTTGCATAAATTAAGAATATTTATACGAATAAATATACAATGTTAATAATGTATAAATATTTACAACGGTCGTTGTTTCTTACATTTTTATTCCTATATTTGTTTACGTGAACATTAAAACTATATGTGCTATGGGAAATTTTTTGAAAGGTGCGGTCTTAGGCGCCGCCGCAGTTTTGGTCGGTAACTATTTGTTGAATACCGAAGAGGGCAGGGAGACTTGCAAGAGGTTTAAAGATAAGGTGAAAAAAACGGCTGATGACTTGAAGGGACGGATCGAGAGCGAGTTGAAGGATTTTGAGGGCGAGGATACTACGGCTGTCACAAAACAGGTCGAGGACGTCATGGAGGAATAACAAAGCGGATTGTGGGGGTGCCCCTCCGCTATCCTATCGAAAGGGGAATCGTCTTCGGATGATTCCTCTTTTTTGTGTGTGCTATGCGTGCAAAAAAAATAGGGACGAAGGATTTTTCGCCCCTGCATAAATTTGTCTCTATAAAATATTATTTCACGATTTCATGCAGATAGAAGAACCCTAACATCCAACGGAAGATGCGGCAGGTGTAATAGTGATCGTCATAGATGCCTTGTTTGTATTTCTCTGGTATCTCTTCTTCTTCAGGGATGCGGGTGAGGTATCCTCCTTCAATCTCCACGTGCCACTCCTCAAAGTCCCATACATCTTTCGCTCCTTCATGCGGAATGATCGCGAAGTGAAGATTGTGAAGGTAATTCCTCTTCATTACTATGTTTGGATTATGAGGGTGAACCATTTCCTTCGAAGCTTCCTTTTTCGAGATGCCGCAGAAGTAGATGGCTTGGTAATTGTCCGTCTCGTCAAATGTCATTGTGGTCTCATTGTTGAAGTTCGGGTTTTTCAAGCCGAATTTCTTGCTGTATGGTCCGTGAATACAGTTCTGGCAATGCTGCAGAATGTTGGGTGTGCGTACATATTTTGCCCACAACGTGAGGAAACGCTTGCTGTCGATGTTGTGCTTGATTGTGATCATAGAACTATGTTTTTAAGTCCGCAATGAGGCAACCAATTTGTCAGTTTATTTATATATAGGCCTTATTTCTTCTATTTCTCTTACTTGTCTTGTCTCGTATTCGTCAATCTCGTATATGAATGTATAAGCCAAATATACCAAAACTTTCGTATATAAGTTGCCATTAAACATGCAAAAATAAACATTTTCTTTTTCTGATACATCTAAAACGTCAAAGTCTGATTTAATAGATAACAAATCGCCGCTATAATCACTTTTCCTCCATTTGTCGACAACATTCTTGTCATATTCGACCCTATATCGTATGTTTTCTTTCGTTTTAGGAACGAAGTTTGCAACTATTTTGGATGCCCCGCTAAATGTCCCAATTCCATTGACTGCCATATAGTATTTCACCCCGGCTTCTGTCAATCCTGAAATGGCTTTGTTCATACATTCTCTTGCACTTTGATCTACAGATATCCAATATGAGACACCTACCACTTTCTTCTCTGTTGAACCAGTTCGTTGTGCCTGAGGAATCTTGATGGTATAGACGGTTTTGGGGTCTTGTAATACAGAACATGAATGGACGAAGATCTCGCGAACGTTTGACATGCTTCCATCTTCCATGTACTTCCTTTCGACTATTACGTCTTTAGTCACGGTTTTGTATATGGTGTCATAACCAATAATACGTTTATTATTTGCATCTTGTAACCCTTGGTTGACCGCATCTAAAATGTTTAGAAAATTGTTCAATCCGTCTTTTGCATTTGTTGTCATAGTAAAAAGCATTAACAACAATAATGTTAATTTGTATTTCATAGTATGCTCTAAATAACCCCCTATAAGCCTCCGAATTCAGGATGTTATATAAAAAGAAAGGACGTGAGACTTGTTCCGCCTTACGTCCATCAATTCTGAGGTATCGCCAAACACCCTTACGAAATAAACGCAGAATAGAAACAATCCACGTCCATCTTGCTTATGTGTATAGGCGCAAAACCCAATCTACATAGACAAAAATAGACACGGCATTGTTCTACACTCGTCCTTCGTAAAAAATTTTGGCGAAATTTCAGAATTAGGACTTCATGCAAAAATGCCTTTCCAATCCATGGATTTCTCCCCATAGATCGGTGCAAATATATGGATAGTTTTTTTATTTTGTATGTGTTTGTGTGATTTTAATTGTGTCTAATCCTATGGCTGTGACGTTTTTATGGAGTGTATGCGAGGCCTGCAAAAAATAGGGGGCGAAAATTCTTCGTCCCCTACGTGATATTGTCCTCCTATAATATTAAAAATACTCTCTTACCGCAAATTCAAACTGGTCGATGAAGATTTGCTTGAAGGCATAGAGGTTGTTCTGCTCGTAAAAGATAAGCATCGCCTTCTTGTAGTCGATAGAATCGACTGAGCGGAAACTCAGCGGGCAATAGCCATTGGCAATCAGAATTGAGTTGCTGGTGATGCGGGCTGTGCGCTTATTGCCATCGGAAAAGGCTTGGATATACGACAGGAGTACAAGGGCCAGCAACGCTTTCTCGAAGATGCTTTCCTTGCTATTTATCAGGTCGCAAGTGTCGTGCATGGCCTCACGAATCTGAAATTCATTATCCAACGGATGGTAGTTGGTGCCGGTGATACCCACACGACGATGGCGAATTCCTCTGTCAACAGAGAGTTCCTTGGTGAGCAATTGATGGATATCCTCAATGCGGCTGATCGTCAAGGTCTGCAGATAGTTGGGATTGTCAAGTACGAAACGTAAGGCATCCTTGTGATTGAGCAACATGATGGCTTCTTCTTTGGTTTTGCCATCGGCGGTCTTACTCTCGCGAAGCAGACGCTCTGTCTCCAGCAAAGAATAAGTGTTGCCCTCTATCTGTGACGATTTCCAACTGAGGTCGATGCCCAGTCGCTCCATCTCCTTGCGGTATTCGTTCTCGGTCATCTCACTGACATGCTGGCGAAACTCTGCCTGTAACTCCTGCAGACATGTATTCTCTTCATCGGTGAATAACTTGACGGTTGGGAGTTGTTCACGAATCAGCTCAAAGTTGAAAGAAGTCTGTACTTGTCTCTCGTCCACTTCAGTCGCAAAATAGGTGTCCAGATTGAGTGGCATCAACAGATGTGCCTGATTAGAAAGACGATAACGAGTGGCACGGGCCTTGCCTTCTACCTCAATATCCCCATTCTGAACACCTGTCGCCAGCAGTCGTTTCATGGTGGCATCGCTACCATCGAAGGCAGTTCCATTTGCTATTTCATCGCGCGAAGAAAGCGGATGATAGTGCAGAAACTGTAGAATCTCTCTTGAAATATCCATCATTTTGAGCGTTTAATCGGTGCAAATGTGGCGATTATTTTTCAATTATCGGCTCACATTGAGCTGAAAATTGCATAAATCACACTTGTTTTGAGCCGATTCCGCTTTTGCAAAATATTGATCCGACAAAATACCGTCTCGACAAATATTATTTCACGAGCTCATGTAAGTAGAAGAATCCTAGCACCCAACGGAAAATCCTGCAGGTGTAATCCGCCATATGAAGAAGATTGCTCGAATTTGTGCATATCCTGAACGTTTTTTTGTGATAACCAACAAATTCAATTAAATTTGCAAGCGATAGTGAAAAACATGAATGTGAAATCCGTTGTTCGAAACGGGCAAAAAATATCAAAATGACTGAAAAGTATTGGGAAGAAGAGATTGAGACGATGAGTCGTGCCGATCTCGAAAAACTCCAGTTGGAGCGTTTGAAGAAAACGGTGGCGCATGCGTCGAACTCGCCATTCTATAAGAAGTTATTCGCGGAGAAGGGTCTTTCCGCTGATTCCATTAAGACCTTGGACGACCTGAAGAAGTTCCCGTTCACCACGAAGGAGGATCTTCGTAACAACTATCCTTTCGGACTCGCCGCTGTGCCGATGGAGGATATCGTGCGTCTCCACTCATCCAGCGGTACTACCGGTAATCCGACCGTGGTGCTCCACACCAAGAATGACCTCGACGCTTGGGCGAACCAGGTGGCGCGCTGCATGTACATGGTGGGCGTGCGCAAGTCGGATGTCTTCCAGAACACTTCGGGCTACGGAATGTTCACGGGCGGTCTCGGCTACCAATATGGTGCGGAGCTCTTGGGCTGCTTGACGGTTCCTGCCGCAGCCGGTAACAGCAAACGTCAGATTAAGTTTATCCGTGACTTCGGTACCACGGTTCTCCATACCATCCCAAGCTACGCTACACGTTTGGCGGAGGTATTCCAGGAGGAGGGGTTGGACCCTCGCAAGGATTCCAAGCTGAAGATCATGTGCGTGGGCGCTGAGCCTCACTCTGAGGAACAACGGAAGCGTATCGAGGAGCTCCTTGGCTTGAAGGCTTATAACTGCTTCGGCATGTCCGAGATGAACGGTCCGGGTGTCGCTTTCGAATGCCAGGAGCAGAATGGTCTGCACATCTGGGAGGATATGGTGATCGTTGAAATCATCAACCCTGAGACACTGGAGCCTGTGAAAGATGGCGAGGTGGGCGAGATGGTGCTGACAACCCTCCGTCGTGAGGCGATGCCTTTGATCCGCTACCGTACACGCGACCTTACCAGCTTCATGCCGGGCGAGTGCCCTTGCGGTAGAACCCACAGGAGAATCTCCCGTATCAAGGGACGTTCCGACGATATGATGATCGTGAAGGGTGTGAATATCTTCCCGATCCAGATTGAACGTATCCTGATGAACTTCAAGGAGTTGGGTATGAACTACCTCATCACTATAGACACGGTCGGCAACAACGACGAGATGCTGGTGGAGGTGGAATTGGGCGACCTGCACACGGACGACTTCACGAAGTTGCAGTCCCTCACGAAGGAGATCACCCGTCAACTCAAGGACGAGATCCTGCTGACCCCTAAGGTGAAGTTGGTGGAGAAGGGTTCTTTGCCAGTGTCCGAAGGAAAAGCGGTGAGAGTGAAAGATTTAAGGAAAAACCACTAATAGAGATATACTATGACAATCAACCAGATATCAATTTTCTTGGAGAATAAGTTCGGTAGGCTGAACGAGATTCTCTCTTTTTTGAGCAAGGAGAACATCCGTGTGATCACCGCTACCGTGGCGGACACTTCCGACTATGGTATCCTGCGTCTCATCACCTCCAACCAAATCAAAGCCCTCCAATTGCTGAAGGAGAATGGTGTGAGCGCCAACCTGAACACGGTGTTGGCCATTTCGGTGGATTCCTCCATCGGTAAGTTCGCCGAGACGATCCAGTGCTTCACGAAGGCGGGCATCAGCATCGAATATATGTACTGCTTCTCCATCAACCAGAAGGCGATACTCGTCCTGCGCACCAACAACATCGATGCGGCGCACGAGGTGATCCGCAGGTATGGCATGAACAACCTCTCGGAGGCTGAACTGAACAATTTGTAATGTATTAATATAAAAGAGAAAGAATATGTTTGGCATTTCGGATCCCGGCATATGGATCGTGTATCTATTGTCGATATTGTGTGTGATCGGCTCGATCATCTTTGGTGTTAAGTATTGGAATAAGGAAGACGATAACGATAAAGAATAAATAGTCATGGAGAATTTTTCAATGTATTTGATCGTGATGGTTTATTTCTTGTCCATCGCTTTTTTAGGATATTTGGGATATAAGAAAACAAAGGATTCGAAAGACTTCCTGATCGGTGGTGGTGAGATGAATCCAATCGTGATGGCGCTCTCTTACGGTGCCACGTTCATCTCCGCTTCAGCCATCGTGGGTTTCGGTGGTGTGGCGGCTACCTTCGGTATGGGTATCCAATGGTTGATGTTCCTGAACATGTTCGTGGGTGTGGTCATCGCCTTCATCGTCTTCGGACGTCCTACGCGCCGTATCGGTGCGAAGCTGAAGGTGGGTTCGTTCGCCCATTTCTTGGGTGCGTTCTATGAATCCAAGAAGATCCGCATCTTCGTGGCGGCCGTGATCTTCATCTGCATGCCGCTCTATGCCGCCGCCGTCTTGCGTGGTGGTGTCTTCTGTATGCAACAGGTCTTCGGTATCGATTTCGACTTGGCTTTGCTGGTCTTCACGGTGATCGTCGCTTCATACGTCATCGCTGGCGGTATGAAGGGCGTGATGTACACGGACGCTTTGCAGGCAGTGATCATGTTCGTATGTATGGCTTGCTTGGTGTTTGGCGTCTACAAGGCGTTGGGCATGGGCTTCTCCGAGGCGAATGCGGCGCTTGGCGCTATCTCTGACCAGGTGCCTGAGAAGTTGGCCGCGGTCGGTCATAGAGGATGGACCTCCATGCCGGAAGGGGGCTCCCAGCAATGGTATACGCTGGTCACTTCCCTGATCATGGGCGTGGGAATCGGTTGTTTGGCGCAGCCTCAGTTGGTGGTTCGCTTCATGACGGTGAACAGCACGCAGAAGCTGAACCAGGGCGTTGTGATCGGTTGTGTCTTCTTGATCATTACGGTGGGCGTTGTTTACCACGTGGGTGCGCTCTCCAACCTCTACTTCTGGAAAAACGACGGAGCGGTTTCCATCAACATGGTGGAGGCTTCCGATAAGATCATACCATACTTCATCAGCCGTGTCATGCCGGCTTGGTTCACGACCATCTTCATGTTGTGTATCCTCTCCGCCAGCATGTCCACGTTGAGTGCGCAGTTCCACACGATGGCTGCCGCCGCTGGTTCCGACATCTACGGTTCTTGTGTGGATGAGGAGAAGAAACGTAACAAGATGACGGTGATGATCCGTCTCGCCGTTCTGGTATCCATCCTGATCAGCTTTATCATCTGCTTCGTGTTGGGCGAGGGCAATGATTCTCCGATCATCGCTATCTCCACCTCCCTCTTCATGGGTATCTGCGCATCGGCTTTCTTGCCATCCTACTTCTGCGCATTGTACTGGAAGAAGGTGACGAAGCAAGGTGCGTACGCCAGCATGTGGGTAGGCGTGGTCGCCACTCTCTTGGCGTTGATCTTCTTGCATGCGAAGGAGGCTACCGCTTTGGGTATCTGCAAGGCGTTGCTCGGAACGGATGTCTTGGTGACGGATGGTATGTTGAAGTTTGTTGACCCTATCATGTTCGCCTTCCCTCTTTCCTGCATCACCATCGTAGTTGTCAGTCTAATGACAGGGAAAAAGCAGGAGGCGTGATGTCCGATTTCAAGTGTGAGAAGGTGCTCCCGTATGCCGACGGGGGAAGTAAGACGAAACAGATAACGGAGATGTTCGATCATATTGCTGGGCAGTATGATCGAATGAACCGTTTGATGTCCTTGGGTCAGGACCGTACCTGGCGCCGTAGGGCAATTGAGGCGTTGTGCGCCTATTACCCTAAGCGGGTGATGGATGTCGCGACGGGTACTGGCGACTTCGCCATCGCTGTGGCGGAGCGCCTGAAACCTGAGCGGGTGTTGGGCGTGGACCTCTCGGCGGAGATGATGAACGTGGGGCGGAAGAAGGTCGCCGAGCGTGGATTGTCTGGTGTGGTGAGCTTCGAGCAGGGCGATTCGACCCTTCTGCGCCAAGAGGATGCTTCGTTCGACGCGGTCACGGTGGCTTTTGGCGTACGTAACTTCTCCGGCATAGAGAAGGGCTTGTCTGAAATCAGCCGGGTCCTGACGTCAAACGGAGTGCTGGTGATCCTGGAGATGACGGAGCCTTCAAACCCTATGTACCGCTTGGGCTATAAGATCTATACCAAACTATGCCTGCCCGTTATGGCAAGGCTTTTTGCCAAAGATTTGAAAGCATACGATTACCTGCCAGCTTCCATCCAGGCCTTCCCGAAGGATGATGAGATGCGACAGATCTTGAAGAAGTGTGGTTTCCAGTCCGTCGAGATAAATAAATTCACCATGCAAACATGTTCATTATATTTGGCTTGTAAATGAAGAAGGTTCTGATCACCGGTGCGAACGGATTCGTGGGTAGCTTCATGGTCGAGGAGGCTATCCGACGTGGTTATGATGTCTATGCGGCCATGCGTGCGGAGAGCTCCAAGGCTAATTTAGAAGGCCTCTCGCCTAAGTTCATCGACCTGCCCTATGCGGATAAGAACAGGATGAAGAAGTGCTTGGCTGGCTTGCGCTCCGTCGTGGGGCAGTTCGACTTGATCATCCATACGATGGGGCTCACGAAGTGTAAGCATAAATCGGACTTCGACGTCGTGAATTTTGAATATACCCGTAACTTCGTGCAGGCGCTCATGGAGAGCGGTATGACCCCGAAGCATTTCATCTACCTGAGTAGCCTCTCCGCCTTCGGTTCGGGCGACCGCAAGACGCTGAAACCGATTGAACTGACGGACGAGCCTAAGCCTGACACCGCCTACGGAGCCAGCAAACTCAAAACGGAGCGTTTCCTGGCCACTTTAGATGCGAAGGTGTTCCCTTATACCATCTTGCGTCCTACGGGCATCTACGGGCCAAAGGAGAAGGATTATTTTGTGATGCTGAAGACCCTGACGCGCCACCTCAATCCGGGCATCGGGTTCGAGCCCCAATACATCACCTTCATCTACGTGAAGGACTTGGTGGATTTGGCCTTCCTCGCTGCGGAGAAGAAGGGCGTGGGTAAGGCTTATTTCGCGGCGGACGGGGATGTGTGGACTTCCGACAACTACGTGAAGCTCTGCAAACAACTGCTGGGCGTGAAGCGGACGTTGAACATCAAGGTGCCTTGCTGCATCGTGAAGGTGCTGGCGTTCCTGTTCGATAAGATCGGTGGCTTGTTCGGTGTGACGCCTACGCTGAATATGGATAAATACAATATCCTTTCCGCGTCGAATTGGAAGTGCGACATCGAACCGTTGAAAAAAGACTTCGATTTCAAGGCGAGGTATAATCTTGTGCGTGGATTAAAGGAGAGTATCCGTTGGTATCGGCAGAATAATTGGTTGTAAGGCTATTCGTGGTGGATTACTCGTATTCGTACTTCTCGATGAGGTACCATTGCTTGTTGATACGGATGAAGTTGTACTCCTCCTTTATCTCTTTGTCTTTGATAATGATGAACTTCCTGTTGCCGCCATCGGTGGTCGCTTTGAAGAGCAATAGCTGTGGATAGGTGTCGGAGAGGGGTAGATGGTTCCAGTCTCTCGGCATGACCAGTTTCCGTTTGGTCTGCTCTTTCCCGTTCATTGTGTTGATGGGAAAGGGGAATACGGTATGGTTGATCTGAAACTTTTTGTTGCTTGAGAAACGTTGTATGAAGTCGATGAAATCATTTTGCTCGAACCGTTGAAGAGGAATCGGCTCCTCGCTGGTGTAGATCCATTTGTTGCCCTTCTTCTCGAATTGGGTCTTCGACACATCCTTCTTCTTGAAGTTGACCAGGGCGGTCGAACCGCTGTTTGTGTTGCCGAACGATAAAGAGTCAATGCTTACGACCGCATAATTCTTGTGTATGGATGTAGGGTAGGGGCTCTTTTTCCCTCCCGTCAAGAGATTGTTGATGATATGGGACGACAAATCCTCCCCCGCTGAGATCTGAAAAGATCCGAGGAAAAGAAGCAGCGCATATATGTGTCTTTTTGAAATCCCTATCATATTAATCTCTGCTTTATGCTTTATATACCGGAGGCAAATTTAAACAAAAGCATTGAAAAGAAAAAATTTCCCCCCAACGCTTTTGTTTTTGCTCTCAATGGGTTAGTTGTGGAACAGGGTGAAATGGCCCTGGAACTGCCTGTCTATCTCTGGTATGTTGACTAAATACCAATAGTCGGTCGAAGGCATCTTTTGTCCATTGTATGTTCCGTCCCAACCACCGTCTGTACTTTTCCCTTCATAGAGGATTTTACCAAATCTGTCGTATATTTTTATTGTCGCCCTTTCGTAACGGTCTAGGTTCTTCACCACCCAGGCTTCTCTTCCTTGCACGAAGTATTCAGGGAAGAAGAGATCATAGGTTGGCACCTCCAGATCGTAGGTGGAGGCACATCCGATCTCGTTGGATACGGTGATATGGTAGGTCTTGCCGTAGGTGACGTTGCTTAGAATGTTGGAGGTTGTCACCCCTTTGCCATCCCCATAGTCGTAATAGAGCGGGTTGTCTAGCGACACGGTCTCCACCTGGTAGGCGTTGTTCCCGAATTCCTCGCAAGAGACGATCTCTGGCGGATAGTGGACGTCTATGGAGGTGGATGCCTCACCCTCGCACTCTTCGTTGCGTACGGCCACATGATAGGTCGTGGTGGTGCTTGGATGGGCGCGGTAGGATGCTTGGTTGCTTACGGATGATCCGAAGTCGTCTTGTGACGTGTACCAGTTGATGGATGTGTAATCCGTTAGACCCTCGATGTATAGGTTCACCGAATCACCCTCGCAGATGCTTTTCCCTCCGATTAGGCTGATCTCTCCCACCGGTTCCGACACGTGGATGTTGGTGTATAACGGGTCTATGGCGCATCCCTGCTCTGTGGCGGCGCTCACCTTGTAACGGGTGCTCTTTGTAGGGGAGACCTCGATCTCCGTCTTGCCGGATGCTAGTGATTGGAAGGTTGTCCCTCCCTCCTCGGCGCTTTCCCATACAACCGAGGCAGGATAGTCTGTGGTGACTTTCAGGGTGATGCTTTCCCCTGCGCAGATGGAGTCGTCCTGCGTTATCGTCATCTCGGTAGGTTGATCCACGATCACCTCGAAGCGGGCACTGTCGGAAGGACAGTAGTCCAAGGTGTATGTCATCTTGTATTCTGCTGTCTCAAATGGAGATAGCGTGAATGGTGCGGTTGAGTTGGAGAAGACGGAGTACTCGGTGTCGCTTGCGCTCTTCTTGTACCATGTCACACTCTTTGGCTCTCCCGTGAAGTGTGCGTCGACCACGGTCTCCTCCTTCGGACAGATGACCACCTTCTCGTCCAAGTTGAACGATATGTTCTTCTCAACAGTCAGACTCAACTCGTCGGAGGTGTCGCTTGGGCAGGCTATGTTGCCCGTTGAAACGATGCGGTAGAGGGTGCTCTCATCGGCTGTGATGACCTTTCCGTTGGTGAGCTCTGTATCGAACGTGGTGTAATCGTCCGCCCCTGCGCCTTTCCGTTGCCATGCGAGGCCTTGCACCTCGTCCAATTGGGCGGTGAGGGTGACGTCGGTCCCTTCGCACACGCCTGTCTCAGAGATGGAGAGCGCAAGTTTGGCTGGCTTCTCTATCTCCGTCTGGTAACTCTTCTGGTAGCTAGGGCAGTTTACGCCTTTAATCTCCAGCAGATAGGTGGCGTTCTCTGTCGGGGTGTCTGTGAGCTCCAATTCGCTTGTGGTAAGCGTGTCTCCATTCTTGATCCACGCGAAGGTGTTGTTAGGATCTAACGTGGTGTGGGCGCTTAACGATAGTGGCGTCCCTTCGCAGAAATAGGCAGGTATGCTGTCCACGTCAACCTCTATCTTCTGCTCCACGTTCACACGCACGACGTTGGAGTATGCCTCAGGGCATACTACGGAGTTGGAGGCTGACTTGATTCTGTAGAAGGTCGTGCTGCTTGGGAAGAGTGCGGTCAAGTCTGTGTTAGGGTTGAACTCATTGAAGTTGAGGCTGTCCTGCGACTTTTCCCAGGTGACAGATGTCTGCTGGTCCCATATGACATTGAGCCTAGCCATCTCTCCTGAGCATATGTTTTTCTTGTCTATTTCCAAGCCTATGTTGCCATTCGACCGCTCCACCTTGACGGTCTGTTCTTCCGTTTTCGCGGTGCAGTATTTCCCTGCCACGGCGAACTCATAGGTGGTGGTTTGGGTTGGTATGTCTGTGAGCTCCAACTCGCTCGTGGAGAGGGTGTCTCCATTCTTGATCCATGCGAAGGTGTGGAAGTTCGGATCAATATCGGCGGTGGCCTTAAGGTCGACGTTCGATCCCGCGCAGACCTCTGTAGGCAGTTGCTCCATGGAGATGTCCCCCGGTTTCTTTTCCACGTGTGCGATGACGGTGAACGAGAAGGTGGTCGGACATACTGATGTGGCCGGTACTTTCACGCGGTAGTAGGTGGTGGCGTCTGGCTTCAGGTTGGCGGTCGGACGTACCTTCGGCACTTCGTTCGGCCTTCTGATGAGTTCGCTAGGTATCTCGTCCGGCACGAAATCCTCGTAGGTATCCCTGTCGTAGGTGCGTTGCCATACCACGATGGCGTTGTAGTCGTACTCTGCCGTCACTCGGACGGTCTCGCCCTCGCAGACGGTGTCCTTGTCGATCTCGATCTCCACGCCATGCTCCGTGTAGACTATGGTGCGGGTGGTGTCCTCCTGTGGCGGACACAGGTTGCCGAACACGACGAACCGGTAGGTGGTGGCGATGAGCGGTATTTCTGTGTACTCGAACTTCTGCACATCCCTGAGGGTATCTTCATTCACGACCCAAGTATAGGTGTTGAGGGTGGAATCAATCTCCGCGCGGGCGGTCAGGTTCACCTCCACACCGTCGCAGATCGTGTCTGGCAGCTGGTCGATCTCCACTTCCACCCGTTTCTCCGTGTAGATGAATACCGTGTCGGAGTAGATGACTTGGCATGATGATCCGTCTGTCCTGGCCCTGAAGTAGGTGGGTGCTAAGACTGGTTCGGTGATGGTGTCACCGACGGCGGTCAGTTCGTTGAATGTCTGCATGCTATCGGTCGAGTACTCCCAGATGAGCGGTATGCCGTTGTCCTTACGTGTGACGTATAGGGTCGTTTCGTCTCCGCTACACAGGCTATCCTTCATTGCGCTCAGATGGATGGAGTCGGGGAGTAGGGTGACTGATGTTATCGTATCCTTCATGGTCGCGCAGAGCTCGTCCTCTAGCACGAAGATGTAGGTGGTGGAGTCCTCTGGCATGTCCACGAGGCTCAGCTCCGTGGTGGAGAGCGTGTCTCCGTTGCGTAGCCAAGCGAAAGTGTTGCTTGGACGGAGGGTCACGTTAGCGTTCAGTTGCACGGTGCTGCCGACGCAGACGTTCTGAGGTATCTCGTCCAACGTGAAGGTGTTCGGTTTCTCTATGCTGACGGTCACGATGTTGGAGTAGGCCCAAGAGCATGCGTCGGATTCCCTCATCCTGACGCGGTAGTAGTAGGTCGAGGTCGTGGCGCTATTCTGCGAGAGAGGAATCTGGTAGGTGAGGTTAAACGGGTTGCTGTGGTAGTTCTCCTGTCCGGTCTCTCCTCCCGCGACGTCTTCGAAGCTCACACCGTCGTAGGAGCGTTCGAGCACCGCCCATCCTCCGACAGGCAAGTTAGGATTGGTGTTGATCGCGGTGAGGGTTATGTCCGCTCCCTCGCAAGCCTTGTCGGGCATTGGGGATAGCTCCGGATGCAGGAGGATCGTCTCTACCGTGAAGATGAAGGTGTCGGAGACGCACTCCTCGCTCCATGCGAGGAACATCACTTGGGTCGTGTCGTAGGTTTGCTCGTGGATGAGCTTCAGGTTGTTTTCTCCTGGTATGAGTTGCCAGTCGGCCTCCCTGTTGTCTCTGATGTACCAATGTATGCTGTCGATAGGTACGTTGTTGGTCTGAACCACTTCCCACTCTGTGGTAGGGGATTTGAAGCATGTGGTCCGGCTCCATTCCCTTGGGTTGGTGGATGAGACCGGGGATCCGTTACTGTTTGGAACATCGAATTCGGGTTTGTCGCATTTCTTTATGCAAGTGAGGAGTGTGGTGTCCGTGATGTAATAGAAGTTTTCGCATGGATTGTCGGGATAGCCGTTTTTTGCCACTTGCTCCGCCACATCCTGGCTTTTAGCCATTACGACCCTGTAGTATGTGGCCCCGCCGAGAGACTTGTCGAAGGTTATGCTGGTCTGATTGTCGGGAAGGGTTTGCCAACTCTGCGCCATGTCTGTCGAATATTGCCAGAGGCGTACATGTTGGATGCTACTCCAATCGTCTTCCGTGAGGTCGATGGTGTATTGGTCGGTTGAGTTCTTGCAATCGATGTTCAGTTCGGCCCTATGCCATGCCGTATTGTTGATGTTTATTTCAGCCGGTGGAACATCCTCTTCAGGCGTTGGTTTGATGGATGCGATGGTGTTGGAGATGATGTAGTAGGCACATCCATTGGAAGGTCCGCCTATGGCGCCGATGTGGCGCGCTTCGGCTTCAGCGTCTCCGATTGTATTCCCGCCCGTAATGATCAGTCTGTACATCTCTGTGGCCGTTTGTTGGTTGATGCTACGGCGCATGCTTGTCTTTTCTTCCCCACTCTCAGGGTCCATGTCTTGCCATTGGAATCCTCCATCGGTTGAGACTTGCCATAGGCAGTAGATGTGGTCATAGATTTGTTTCCAGCCTGGAATGATGTCGTTCGAAACATTATAGATGGCTTCGGGAAGACAACCGACCCCGCCTTCTATTGTCTTATAGGATTGTTTTGCGTCGATGGCGGGCTTAGGTGCCTCATTTTGATCCCAGCGATAGAGCTCAATGTCGTCGAGGGCGAAGTCGTTACCGGCACCTCCTTGCACTTGATTCTCGATGATGAGTTGCAGCACATCCCCGTCTTGGACATCGAATTCCACTTCGTTGTAGTTCCATTCATCGGTTCTATCTATGTGTGGATTTAATACACCATCGTGTTTGCTTCCCCCAATTCCCCAGATTGTGCTGGTGGATATCTCGGCGGTGGCTATGGTGTCTGGGTTTGCGGGGTCTTTTATGTTGACTACCTTCATCGTTAGGGATGGGGTTCTTAACATACCGGCACTTGAGATATCGGCGAGATATGCTCCTAATTTATATTTGCTATTCCCACAAATGTCGAAGTCGATGGTGTGCTTGTATATGTCTACGCCTATGCAATCGAAGTTTACGTTCACCACCAACATTCCCCCCTGTTTGTTGTTGGGGTCGGTATGATCTTTCCCCGCGAAAAAATTTTCGGCTCCCATCCCATTGCAATTTAGGCTTGTTTTGCGTTGGAAAGACCACCATGTGCTGTTCATGATGCCATACCATCCATCTTCAATGGCTTTGCATTCATTGAACTGATGATCCTGCATGCTCATGGACGGGTCGGGGAAGTCTCTGATGACGGAATCCTCCACCACGCCGAAGTCCTCATGCCACACACGATTCCATGTCTGTGCTTGCGCAACTATGCTTGAAGTCAATAGCAATACCCACAAAAGCAATTTGTTCTTCATTATCCGTCCGTTTAGTTATGATTTTAAGTAACCACTGATTCTGAGGATATCCATTTCCCCGTTGCGGAAATAAAAAATCCACTCCTCATGCTACAAAAATATCAAACTTGTTTGAAGTTTTCAATGTTATTACACTTAAATTTTCATCCGAATTCACTTTTTTGTATGATAAAATACTTTTTTCCCTATATATAGCTGGTTTCGCTCAATTAAAACGTCTTTGTTGGGGGGGCGGAGGATCTTTGCATCCTCCTCTATGGGTGGATTTTGTGTCCGCATGTTTTTTAGCTATCAATAAAGTAAATTTAACACAAAAAACATGCCTCTATTGGAAAAATATTGTTATTTTTGCATCAAAATCCAACCTGTTTGCACGGATGGATTTCTATCTGTTTAACCAATAAAAAAGCTGCTATGGCAAAGTTCATAGATTTAAAATCCGACTTCGGGTTCAAGTTCTGCATGCAGGACGAGGTCATCATGCTGTCCTTCCTCAACGCCATCCTAGAAGGGGAGGTGGACAGGATCACGCACGTCAAGTTCGAGAACGTCGAGACACCCCCGCCCTCCAAGTACCAGCGGGGCGTCACCTTCGACCTGCTCTGCACCACCGAGAAGGGGGACAACGTGCTCATCGAGATGCAGAACTCCTCCCAACGCTACTTCAAGACACGCGCCAACTTCTACATCTACAACCTGATGCGCAGGAAGATCCACAAGGGACATAACTGGGCGAGGATGAAAACCGACATCACCCGCATCCTCGGCATCTTCATCATGGGAAGCAGGATGGAGGGTCTGGAGAAGGTCATTACGCGGACGGGCGAGTGCGACCTCGACACCGGGAAAGAATTCTGGGACAGAGTTCGCAAATTTTTCATATCTTTGCCCATGTTCAGGTTCGACCGCTCCAACATCACGGTCAAGAACATCTGGATCAGTTTCTTTAAAAACCTCGGCAACATGGAAAACATTGACCCATCGGTATACGAGCGAGCGGACGAGGGTCTGCTCAGACTGATAGAGAAGGCGAAGGTATCCGCCCTCTCCGAGGAGGAGTACGACCAGTATGAGGCCAGCATGAAATACCTCGAAGACGAGATCGACATGGAGCAGCATGGATACGAGAGAGGCATGGAAGAGGGACTGAAGAAGGGAACCGAGCAAGGGATAAAACAAGGGATGAAGCAAGGAATGAAGCAAGGGATGCTCGAAGGAGAGAAAGCTGCTAACCTACGCAACGCGAAGAAAATGAAGCAAAAAGGAATGGGTGTGGATGATATTGCGGAGATAACTGGACTATCCCCAAAGGAAATAGAAAAGTTGTAGCATCTGCAGGTTCGACCGCTCCAACATCATAGTTAGGAATATCTGGATCAGCTTCTTTAAAAACCTCGGTGATATGGAAAATGTCCAAGGCTATATTCTCTTAAATTTTTAATCTTTCAAGGCCGAACGGAACATAATTTGTATATTTGCGAAAAGATATTGCAAGTCTTGTCTGTATGATGATAAATGCCAAAGCTTGGTGTTTTACTGCATGGCGGGCATGAAAAAATGTTTGACACGAAATAATGCGAAAAGTATGTGTTTGTTGTCTATTAGTACAGGAAAATTTCTTTTGATCGCTTTGGCGGCTCTTTGTATATATGAGTTGGGCGTGTTCCTTTATTTTAAGGTTGTGAAGGACGATTCGTCGCAGGTGTCGAAGAGTGAGGCGAGAAAAAGCAAGGAGCGTGTGTCGGAGGCCCCTGCGCAGAGCACGGCGCCTTGCTTGAAGATATCGGCTAAGACTAGAAAGAAAGAGTCTCAGGTCCAAAACAGTGTCGCTGCATGGGAGGATTTAATCGATTACCGCAAGGCGGATCATGGCGCTTCCCGGAGACTTCCCTCTCGTGAAGAGGCGCGCCAAGAGACTGTGGTTGACGCTTTCTCCCCTGAGGATACCCATGTCGACTTTTCTCGCATGGATGCGGTGAGCAGGAACGCTGTGGAGGATCTTTTGGGCAATGTTTCTTCGTCTGTCGTTGCGTCTGAACCGATGGTCGCTGCCGTTGTCCCGCCTAAGGTGGAACCTACCGTGGTGGAGGAGCCGAAGGTGGATCCCGCACCGGTTCAATCGTCGCCAAAAGAGGGAAAACAGGCCTCTGACTCGGACGTGAACAATGCTTTCCCGGAGCTCGATTTCTCCAATATGTTAGGCTGATCCTTGCATGGCCTTTTTGCCTATGCCGCAGATCGTGCGGAATTGTTTGCCCTCTTGTGTCCTTTATTGTGTAGGTCCCCTTCGCTGTTGCTTGTGGAGGGTGGTGTCGAGTGCGTTTTGTTGCCCCTCCGTCGGATGGTAGGGGGCTGGCACGAGGCTGTTGATCTCTTTATCCAACAGGAAACATCCTTGTCGCAGATGGATGGTGCCCCCTTTCTCCAGGTTCTCCCGCTGGCTGGCGCTCAGGTGTAGCCGATCGAATGTTTGGGAGAGTTGTTCCGCTGTTTGCGCGAGGTATAGTTGTGGTTTGTTGCCTCTCATCAGTAGTTTTGCGCTCTGTCCGTTCCCCTTGAGGTGGAGTGTGGGTGAGAGCGTGCCGTTGCGGCTTCCCCGTATGGAAGCGATGGAGTCTGCGGTGAAGAATTGGTCGATGGGTATACGCTGGTGTTGCCCGTTATAGCTTTGGATGACGAGGGTGTCGATGGCTTGGTAATGGTGGGCCTGTGGTTGTGCGTTCCTCATCACCTCCCGCCATCGGTTGTTGATTTGATTGATCACGAGGAAATCGGACAGGTCCTGCTTGGGCACGTCGATCTCAGGTCTTCCTCCTTTGGAGAGTTCCCTTTCGTAGTTGTTGATTTTGCTGGATATGTTTTCCGCCAATTGATTCGCATCGTGTGTGGAGTCGTCTGGGATAAGGATGAGGCTTGTGCTTTGGCTGAGGCGTTGCTCGGTCTCCTCGATCTCCTTCCCTATTTTCATGTTGCTGATGAGCAACACGTTCTCCTCCTCCCTGCTCTCGGTCTCTATGACCAGTTGGGAGATGAGTCGGTCGTATTTTGCGGAGCGCACATCTCCGACGCTTTCTTGTGAGTAGGCGAGGTCTATGGTGAGTTCCTCGATATGGCGGTTGAGGGTGCGTAGGTTCTTCCCCGCGCGCTCCTTCTCCTCCGGATCGCTTGTGTTTTGCAGGATGTCGAGGGTGTCGGCTTTGGCTTTGAGGTAGCTGAAGAGGTTCCGTTTGATGAGCATCTGCTGGTGTTTCTCCATGATTCGCTCATACTCTTCCTCGCTGATATGTCCGTCGGACAGGAAGATGTCGTCCGGCTCTTTGATCAGGTATCTGTCGGCTGTCTCTTTGGGGATATGGTATTGGAGGAGCCCACCTTGTCCGTATGAGGGGTTTTCGGACACCTTCGCACTGTATTCGGTCTCGAAATCATCTTTCACGATGAACGTCGCGATGCGGGTGCGGTAGGAATATTCGCCGGTCTTCGGGTCTCTCCACGGACTGATTTGGAGTCCCTGACTCAATAGGATAGGGTTGTGGTTCACGGCTTGGAGTGTCTTCTGCGGAAAATAGAACTCGCAAGGCTTCATCCTCCCCGTCTCGTAGTAGGCGACGAGGGCGCATATCTTTGCCCCTTTTTTCAGCGTCGTGTACTCGTAGGTGTCTATGCCAGGGTACTTGTCGCTCCCTTGCCGTTCGGAGGCGGATTTGATATGGGGACTATTTCTCTCCATGCAGGTATTTCCTCCCTAGTGACAGATACTTCTCTTTCTCTGAGGCCGACAGGTTGCGGTAGCGGATGGCGATGTGTATGTCTGGCTCGGACGAAAGGTCCATCACCGAGGTGATCCCTCCCCAGTCCGTGTCGATCGAGAGCTCGTCCTTCTCCGAGAGGAGCTGGGCCGGAATGACGGTCTCCCGTGCGAGAAACTCGTCGTGCAACTTCTTTTGCTCCAGTGCGGTATCTTCCCATCCGGGCGTTGAAATCCATTCTTGGATGTGGGTGGCTCGCTCGGAGCGCAGGGTTATCTTATCGACGTAATCGTTGCGCCCGATGTGTATCTCCATGGATAAAGGGTAACCGTCTATCGTGAGACGCTCGAAGAAGAAACTTCTCCCGTTGCTGCTCGCATGTCGCAACCCTTCTTTGTTGGCGTCCCAAAATTTGGAATTCATTAGGTCGTTTTTGGAGAGGAAAGGTGATATCACCCACTCCTCTTGGCTGTTAAGGATAAATTTCCCTGTTGATATGTCTAACATCTTAAAACCCTTTTGTACAATGTATTGTGAGTGTATCTCACCTCTTTTCGTTCCACAAATATACAAAAAATATCATTGTTCGCAATGTAATTGGTGTATTTATTACGGAATTAATACGACAGGCCTTCCTATTTACAGAGAGAGGGTGTATCAATCCTGACGCACCCTCTCCCTATATGTTTTTAATATTTATCGCCAATGGTTAGAGCGATACTTTGAAGACCTCGTCCTCCACCTTCACAAGGAAGATGCCCTTGCCGAGGAAGTCGAGTTCCATCTCGCTCGAATCGACTTTGCCCATGAAGATCGTACGTCCCATCATGTCGGTGATGGTCACCTCTGAACCGATCTGCGCATTGCCGACGATCACCTTCCCGTCGTTCACCCATACGCGTAGCAATGAACTGGTATGCATACGTGCGTTCGTGAGGATGTTTTTCTTATAAACAACTGACAACGTGGAATTTGCCGTTATCTCTGGCGTTGTGAAGAATCCGTAATCCAACTGGTCGGTCACATCCGTACCATTGAACGTGACGGAGCCGATCTCCCAGCCCTCTTCTGGTTTGAATGCAAGCTTGAAGGTTTTACAGTTGCCTACTTCCAGCGCAGTCTTGCCATTTGCTCCATCCTGTATGGTTAGGAACGCTGCTGGCTCCAATTCGCAACCTCCGATTTCGATTTGCTCTTCGATGTCCAGCTTCTTCGCCGCCATGCCGTTGCCTGGTTTCAGTTCGAGAGAATAGGTGTAGCTTTCGCAGGCGCCCACATTCTTGTCTTCGAAGGATAACAGCTCAAATTCAGCTTTTGTTTTTATGGTGTCTGTGTGGACTTTGCCGACCATATCGGTTCTGTGGATGAGCATTATGGTCCCTTCCGTCCATACGACTCCGTCCTTCTCCCACGTGATTTTAACGGTGCCACTGCCGGGAACATTGGTTGCGTGAGGATTTTTCGGATAGACGTGGGAACCCGAAGCCACGGATGCGGAAATGCTCCTCTTGAAGATGTCGTAGCAACTCAGGTCCTTCGTCGCCGAACGTATTACGGAGAACTCGTAAGTGTTTTCCCCTGGGGAGGTTGTCACACCGTAAGAGTAGCTCGTCTTCCCTGGGGCGTAAGCGATCTCTTCAGTTTGTGTGGCCACGCTGTCCCCCATTGTCGTTTTGATGGTGAGGAGGAACGGGCTGTTGTCGTAATCTCCCGCCGGGGCGGTTGGAATTGCCCATGTGCAGGTCAACACGTTGTCGGAAAGGGCGCAGGTGATGTCGGATACTTGTGGATAAGCGTTCACGGTCACCGCACTGGATTCGAACACATAATGGAGATCGCATTGGATGCCGTTGATTTCACCGCCCAGTTGACACTCCTGCCTAAGCTTGTACTTGTAGGATTTGTTCAGGTCATGGTAAGGCTCTGTGTAAGCTGTCACGGCGAAATAGGCTGGATCGTTCTCCGCCTGTCTGCCCGTGACGCCCGAGTGGGACGTACGTGTAGTGGAGTCCGCCTCGCACAGGAATATACCACCCATCAGGGCGACACCCTTGTTGACCTGGCGAGTCCAGTCGAAATAGATTCTTGGGTTATTGTTTTCGTCGCTACAGCCGTAGTATACCTTTGTGATTTTCAGTTTCGGGTCTTCAGGGTAGCTTACGGTGACCTTTCGGTAGGAGGATTCGCTAATATCCTCGTCTGGGGTAGCCCCCTCTCTCCACCAGTGGCCCGCCAAATCGATGGTGACCGTCGTGCCTAAGTCCGCTTGGGAGACGGGCACCTCAAACGATATGAAACGGGTGGTCTCGTCGTCCCCGCTGTCCGGCGACTTCTCTACCACCCAGTTGCCAATCAGATCCCTGCCGTCTATGTCGGCGACTACGGCCTGACCCTCCTCATTCATTTGGACTTTGATGACATGTTTGACCTTCGTGTTTTGTGTGATGGTGAGCGCATTGCCGTCGATTCCGAAGCCGCAGTAGCCGGAAAGAGTGGCGCCCCAGGTCTGGTAAACCCTAATTTTGTACTCGAGGGTACCCCTTTCCGGATTCCACGTCACTTTATCCAAATCGGAGTACTCATCCCAGCTGGAGATGGCGGAAGCTTCCTGCCATGACGCGAGGAAGAAGATGCCCAGCATTACGGCGCACCTAAGCCAAGCGTTGTGTTTTTTACGTTTCAAGGCGCAAATCCCCTTGAAGATTCCTGAAGTAAAAGTAGTCATGTTCATTCGCTATAATTATTTAGTTATTATTAGATAATGCATGTTTTAGTTCCGAAGGTAGGTTCGTGCCGATGCTTAGCCCTTTCGCTCTCCTCGGTAGGTTTACCGTATTCGTCTCATACACTGCCTTTTGTTGTTCCACTGCGGAAGGCTTGCGCACGCTTCTCCGCTTCCCCTTTCCCTGCTACTAAGATAAAGTTTTTTCCTCATTTGTTAGTGGTACAAGAGGGATTTTTTTCGATTTATTTAGAAATATTATGACATTATGGGTGATTTCCCCGAAAAATCAATATTTATTTATCGTGAAAATAGATTATAATTATTGTAAACGGTTAATTATAATAATCACATTTTTTCTTTTTCTTGCTTTATTACTAATTTCGCAAGTCAAAATATCTCTATTCGAATAGAATGTCCTTTTTGTGTGTTAGGTCATTTGTCCGGATGATATTTATGGCATAGATCGTATAACAGTCAAAAAAAATGTGTAAATATTTCTTCAAAAAATTTTGTGTAACGAAAAAATGTGTATATTTGCACGTAAATGATACACAAATAATTTAAAACTTGAGAAAATGAAAAAGACAATTTTGACAGTATGCTTGGTGTTAAGTAACATGGTGTTAACTTTTGCGCAGAATGATGCGTCCCGCAAACAGGCGCTTCAACAAGTGGAGACGGACATTAAGGGATACTTTGACGTGGCTTGCGGTATCTTCTACGCAATATGTGCGATTATGGCTTTGGTGGGTGCTTTCAAGGTCTATTCCAAGTGGAGTAACGGTGACCCTGACACATCCAAGGTGGCTGTGGGATGGTTTGGTTCGTTGATTTTCGTGGCGGTTGTCGTTACGCTGATCAAATCATTCTTCGTGGGATAACATTCCACGTCTTTGGGTCTTATGTAGTACAGTACTTATTGTTTTATCATAATATGGATTATCCGATTAATAAGGGGGTGAATCGCCCTCTGGATTTTTATGGTCTGAAGGAGACCTATATCTTTTACTTTGTAGGGGGCTTGGTGTGTGCGATTTTGGCCTATTTCATGTTGCAGTTCTTGAGCAACTGGGTCGCCATACCGGTTGCGGTCATCATTGCGGCCGTCTCCTATTTCGTCACCTATTATCTAAACAATAAGTACGGTTCCAATGGACTTTCTAAAAGGTTGGCGCAAAACGCTTGTCCGAAGCGAATTCAATTGAAGCGCACAAGGAGTTTGATTCAAAAAGGAGGCAAGAAATGAATTTTAACGTTAAATCGAACCAAATTGAGAATTGCTTTCCCTTGTTATCGTACGAGGATGGCTTGTTGGTCTCCAAGTCGGGCGACATCACCCGTCTGTTTGAACTGACATTGCCTCAGGTCTACACCTCCTCGGACGTGGAGATTGATGCGATGAACGAGTGTTGGTGCCGTGCGGTGAGGGCTCTCCCTAATTACTCGATCGTCCATAAACAGGACGTCTTTACGGAGATGGTCTGCCAGGACGTGCCTTTCTCGGAGAGTTTCTTGCAGGAGGCTTCCGCCCGTCATTTCACAGGGCGGTCGCTGTTGAGGCATCGGTGCTTCCTTTACGTTACGCTCTCGACGAAAAATGGATTGAAGACGACTTCCGCGGCCAACTCGATTCTTAGGAACCGAATTGTCCCCCAGGAGTCTGTCGACAGCATGCGTATCGACACGTTCAACGATAGTGTGAACCAGATGTTGAACATCTTGCAGTCGGGGGGCATCGTCTGCCGGGAGTTGTCGGAAGACGAGGTATTAGGATCGGATAAACAGTTCGGCGTCATCGAACAATACTTGACGCTGAACTACTCCGGAGAGGGCGAAATTCTTTACGACCTGCATGTGAACGAGGACGATTTGATGGTGGGCGACAAGTATGTCTCCTGCTTCTCCTTGGGCGAGTTGACGGATCTGCCGAATGTGGTCTCCAGCCATAAGCGAAATGAGAAGTTGTCGACCGACGTCTCTTCTCTGGCTGATTGCTTCTCTTACGAGCTGTGCTTGAAGTTGCCGTTCGACCATATCTACAACCAGTATATCTTCATCGACGATTCGAGCGAGAACCTTCGTGAGTTGGAGAAGCAGGGCCGCAAGATGGAGTCCCTCTCGGCCATTTCGAGGGAGAACGCCATCAACAAGGAGTTTAACGACGAGTACCTGACGCAAGCGCAAGTCATGAAGGAACATAGTATCCATGCAGCGTTCAATGTCTTGGTGTGGGACACTTCCTACACCCGTCTGCTGGAGAAGAACTCGCAGGTGGGTGGTGTCTTGTCCAACCTGGACTGCCAGGTCTCGAAGACGGAGGTGATTGTCCCTCACATCTTCTGGGCGGGCATTCCCGGAGCTTCCTCCAATTATCCGTCGGAGATGAAGTTCTTATCCTTTATCGCTCCCAGCGTCTGCTTTTTCAATATGGAAAGCAACTACAGGGATATCACGGGGGAGGATGGTCATGGCCTGAAACTGACCGACCGAATCAGCGGTGCGCCGGTTAGAATCGATGTCAGTGACGAGCCTGTGCGACGGGGTTGGGCCAGCGCGAAGAATAAATTCATTTTGGGTCCTTCCGGCTCGGGTAAATCCTTCTTCACCAATGTGATGATGGCGCAGAAATATGAGCAAGGGGAGCATTTGGTGATCGTCGACGTGGGTGATTCCTACCTCGGTCTTTGCCAATTGATCCAAGAGCGTACGCATGGAGAGGACGGTGTCTACTTCACCTTCAAGGAGGAGGAACCAATCTCCTTCAACCCTTTCTACGTGGAGGATTATGTCTACACGGAGGAGAAGATGGTGCAGTTGCTCTCTTTGATCTGCATCCTTTGGAAGAACGAACATGAGGAGATCTCCAAGGCGGAGGAGACGCATATCGAGACCGCCCTGAATTTCTACATTGAGATCATCAAGCAGCACAGGGAGATTTTTCCTTGCTTCAACTCTTTCTACGCTTTCCTTTCAAAGCAGTTCAAGGAGTATATTTCGAAGAAATCCGTTCGGATCGAGAACTTTGACATTGATAATCTAATTCAGGTGCTCGCCCCTTATGCGAAGGGGGGCAAGTATGAGTATTTGCTGAATTCGAAGGAGAAGGTGGACTTGCTCCATAAGCGGTTCGTCGTCTTTGAGTTGGACAACATCAAGGACCATAAGGTTCTTTTCCCTGTCGTGACAATCGTGCTGATGGATACGTACATCGCCAAGATGAGGCGCTTGCAGCCTCACGAGAGGAAAGTGATCCTTATCGAGGAGGCGTGGAAGGCCATCTCGAAGAGCGGTACGGCGGAGTTCATCAAGTATCTCTACAAGACGGTACGTAAACATAACGGAGAGGTGATCGTGGTGACGCAGGAGGTGGGTGACATCATCGGCAATGACATCATCAAGGATGCGATCATAAACAATGCGGACGAGAAGATCTTGCTCGATCAAAGCAAGTTTCTGAACCGTTTTGAAGAGATACAGTCCACATTGGCCCTCTCTGAAAAGGAGAAGGCCTTGGTGTTGTCCATCAATAGGGATTTGCAGAAGAATGGGCAACGCGCCAAATACAAGGAGGTGTTCATCTCCTTTAATTCGGCTTTTTCGGCCGTCTATGGTGTGGAGGTCTCTCCGGAAGAGTACCTGACTTTCTCCACGACGAAGGAGGAGAAAGGGGTTGTCCTTCAGTATGCGAAGGAACTGGGCTCTATGCGGAAGGCTATCGAGAAGTATATTAATATTCACTATAAAAAATAGATGAGATGAGAGGTGCTTTAAAACATATCTTGGTCGCGTCTGTGCTCTCTTGCGTTTCGATGTGTGCAATGGCGCAGGGCGCGATGATCGTGGAGGATCCTGTCGCTATCGCGCAGACCGCATCGAACTTCTGTGAGGAGATGGCGAATGCGACCGACCAGAAGGTTACTTTGATGGAACAGATGAAGGAGATGCTGAGTCAGTCCAAGATGATGAAGGAGAATGCCGAAAGGTATAAGAAGTGCATGAAATGGGTGAAAAACGCACGTTCTGTTGTCTCTTTGCTCGAGAAGGTGAACAACCTGAAGGATAACTACAAGACGTTTTATGGGCAACTGATGTGTTGCGACTACTTGAGCAAGACCGAGCGCAACAACATCGCCTATAACGCGAACCTGATTGTGAAGGAGTCGGCGGAGGCCTATGAGGAGGCGAAGACCATCATCGGAGAGTTCACGGGTGAAGGGGATGCCGGACTCACCTCGTTCGAGCGTATCACCTTGATTGATAACATAGGCAAGAGGATAGACGAGTTCAATTCGAAACTGGAAACACTTAAATCTAGTGCGAACAAAAAGGTCGAGGAACGGAGGAAGACGATCAATTACACGCTCAGTTTGTACAATCAATACACTTCGGCGAACTATCGTCTGGAATATAAAACAGATAACAAGAAATAGGAGGTTGCCATGTTAAAGAGTGATGAGATAGTCAGTTCCTTTTGTTTTGAGTCTATTCCGAGCTTCGCCAAACGATTGGACACCATACTAGATGAATGTATAAAAGACGTGGGGAATGTGGCGAGTGTGGCGGTTCTGTTATGTGGCTTATTTGCGCTGTTTTATGTCGGGAACATGGTGTGGCAAGGATGGTGCAAAGGTGAATCCATCAATGTTTATGCGCTCTTTAGGCCATTTGCGATAGGTTTGATCATCATTAACTTCCCCACATTCGTACAGACCATGGATACTGTTTGTGGCTGGATAAATAAGCCCACCGAGATACTGGTTGAAGAATACTCGCGGAACCAAAACAATGCATTGGAAAAAAAACTAAAGAAAAACTTTGATTCCATGATAGAGGGAGAAACGAAGACCAAAGAGGGGGATATTAAGTTAAATGTTAAGACTCAGGGAGAGAAAACCGATGTGTCCTTATCTTCGAATTTGAAAGAGTCGAGTTCCTCATGGTCTTTGTCGGGTTCAATAGCTGATGCCATCAAGGAAATCGTCATGGGGGAGGTCCTCGCCCTCCTCTCCATTGTCGCGCTCGTCGTTGCCATCGGGGTTTTGTCGATCGCCTTCGTCTCAAAGCTGATATTGGTATATGTGGGGCCTTTTGCCTTCGCACTTTCCCTGATTCCGTATTTCTCGGGATCTCTTCCTAATTGGATTGGCCGTTATGTCACGGTGAGTCTTTATGCGCCTTGCGTGAATATAACGTGTTTCGCCTTGATGAGCTTGTTCCGGAACACGGTGGATAGTATAGGCACCAGTGGAGAGATTGGATTAGGATACTACCTGATACTCTCTTTGGCTTCCACTGCAGCCTTCTTGTCGATACCATCCATTTCAAACTATATTGTCTCCAGTGCGGGTGCGGGTGGTCTGACCGGCGAGGGGAGACATGCGGCGAGCGTGGCGGGAGGAAAGGCCGCAGTGGCCGCAAAACTATTAAGTAAAGGGAAAAAATGATTAAGTCGTTAACAAATATTCAAAGCGCTTTTTCGCATGTGAGGCTCTTCCTCATTTTGCTGGTGGCATCTAATCTGATTGTCATCTTGTGCGCAGTGTTGTTTTCCATCCAGTTCAAGAGGAACCAGACGAGTAAGGTTTATGCACTCCAAGGAGAGGAGTCCGTGATGTGCGCATTGAACCAGAACACGACGGACAACCGTCCGGTGGAGGCGAAGGCGGCGATCGAGCGTTTTCATCAGCTCTTCTTTAGCCTCTATCCTGATAATGGAGCCATCCAATACGGGGTGGAGAAGGCGCTTGCCATGGCAGACAACTCCGCCGTGCAGATGTATGATAACATGACCGCCAACGGGTTTTATCGACAGATCGTCGAGGCGGGCATCATCTGCCAGTATAGGTGCGATAGTGTTGTGACGGACTTCTCCCGCTACCCTTATGGCGCGGTAATGTATGGGAAGACGGCTATCGTCCGCCGCTCCTCCGTCACGGTCAGGGAACTCATCACGTCTTGCGAATTGAGGAACTGCCCTCGCTCCGAAGCGACCCCCAACGGTTTTCTGCTCGAGAACCTGAATGTGATTAGCAACAAGGATACTCAACTTAACTCTTTGTATTGATGGGAACGAATGATATACCAGCCACTTTCAAGTTGGTCAAATTCATCATGGTGTGCGTGACGGTCGCGGTCACTGGCCTGACTATTTGGGTGTTGAAGGCTACTTTCGATAGCGCTGACGAGGAGCGGAACTCGGTCTATGTGGTCGATAGCCGTAACACGCTGAAACTGGCTCTGGCGGAGAATGTCTCCGTGAACCGTGTTGCGGAGGCGGAAGCGCATGTCAAGCGGTTGCATGAACTGCTCTTCATCCTCTCACCTGATATCGAGTTTATCAAGAAGAATGTACGAATTGCTGAGTATCTGGCGGGATCGGACGTGAAGAATTATTGTAATTCATTGAGTGAGAAGGGCTTCTATAATTCTTTGGTGGCGAATGGTGTCTCCACGGAATTCCTTTGCGATAGTATCGCTGTCGGGGAGGACTCTCGATATGAATACAAAGTGACATTGTACGGTAAAACGTCCATGGTCTATAACGACAAGATCATCTTCAAGAGCCTTGTCACCGAGTCTTTCCTGGAATCGTGTGTGAGAGACGAAATGGATCCGCAAGGTTTTATCGTCGAGGCTTGGCGAATCGTGAAGAACGAGGAGTTGGGTGTGGTGAACCGAACCGGTTATATGCCGGATGTGACTGTGGCAGAGAGTGATACGACTGTGTTAAACGAATAAATTTCATGATATGAATATAGATGAAAATAACAAAACGAATGATCCAGCGTCTGATATGACTCCGGATAGCAAGAACGAGACCTCTTCTTCGGGAACTCCTTTCAAGGATTATTACCAAAGGAAAAAGAAGGAGATGGGCGATCGGACGGAGAAGAAATTGAACGGCATGAATGTGTCGGACCGGAAGAAATGGTTCTTCGTCGTCTTTGGCTTGCTGTTCGTGCTGCTGGTGGTCAATTTTGTCCGTTCCTTTTCTTTCGGGAAGAAGGAACCATCCGCTTCGTTGCCGGAGATGGTCCGTGACTCTATCATCGATTGGGCAAAGGTCGATCCGAATGATTTGTCGGTGATGGATCTGGATACGTTAAACGACGGAAAAAATATTCCCGACACAACTGGAGATATCTATTTTAAGTAAGATTTGTTATGGCAGAACCTAAAAGTAAAATTGATAAGCAAAGGAACCTGCTTCAGGTGGGTGGCATCTTTGTTTTCTTAACGGTAATAGCTTTGTTCTTCATCCTAGGTGGCGGTGGAGAGGACGATCCGCTCGTGTCGGTTGACGAATCGTCCGCTGGTCTCAACACGAATCTGCCGGACCCTGACGATCTCTATGCTTCGGAGGGTAAGTTCGAGGCGGTCAGGAAGGAACAGTCGCGCGTGAGTATGGAGAAGAACCAGCAATTGGCGCAGAACTCTTCCTTCGATATGCTGAATTCCTTGAATGCGCCTAGGGAGGAGAAGTCGAAACAGGTCGACGTGGATGAGTTGTTGTCCAAAATAGAGGATGAAGTGGCTGCTGATTCCCCTCAGGATCTGGCTCCAACCCCTAAGGAGTCGTCAGGCTCTGCGGGAGCGCTCTCTTCTGCCCGGACGAAGGGCTCAAACAAGTTGGATTCGATAGATGCAGCTATTCGGAAGTCGAGAATGGATGATGCGAGACGAAGGGTCAGTAATCATTTGGACACTCACGCAGATTCAGTGTTGTTGGGATTGTACGTGAAGCCTATGCCTAAACCTAATGCGGTAGTTGAGAAAGAGAATTCGAATGAGCATGCGCCTCAGGGAGAAAAGACCTTTAATAGGGACGACATCAATGTGAAGAATGTTAGAAAAAAAGGGAGCATTCAGGCTGTGATTCATGGCGAGCAGAAAAATGTCCACTCTTCGAGCCAGGTGTACATTCGCCTCTTGGAACCTGTGACGATAAATGGAACGACCATCCCCGCCAGCACGAACCTGATTGGTTCTGTCGTTTTCAGCGAAAACCGCGTGATGATAACGACGGAGAGCATTAAGTTCAATGGTGATCTCTATCCTTTTAGGGGAGCCATATACGACCAAGATGGTATGAGGGGTTTGTATACGGGTGAGCAATTGGTCAATGATGTGGCGAAAGAGTCGGGTAGGGGTGCTATCTCAGAGAGCAATCAACATTTCTCGGGGGGTAATATGGTCACCAAGGTTACAAACACGATCATTGATGGGACAAAGACGGTCTTGGAGAAGGCGCAACGTAGGAAAAGTGTGGATTTGCCCGCTAATTATAAGATATTCATCAAGCTGGAATAATTGTTTTTTTGCCTAATTTTGCGTCTATTATATCATGGATGTCTTGTGGCGTGCCTATGATGGTGAGAATAAATTTATGTATAATGTAATTTTCTGATAGATAAAGAGTTGTCTTTTATGGGATGTAAGGTGAAACTTTTATTGTGCATATTGTTTTCATTCATTCTTATACCGGTATCTTTTGGACAGGATCGAATTAAAGGATTTGATGTGATTGAATTGGGGGTGTCTGATGTGAAATGGGTATATCTTAAGTTTAAGAGCGATGTGAGCAACATTGATCATGGCACAAACGATATCCAAATAGAACGCACATCCATCCCTTCCATCGCAAGGGTTAGAAGTCGTATTCCGCGATTCGTGGAGACGCATGCCACTTTCATCACGAAGGACGGTGAGGTCCACACTTTCCATCTCCATTATGAGCAAAACCCGTCGGTCATGGCTGTTAACGTGAATGGGAACACTATCCGTGTGGAGGATGTGATAAAGCCTTTGCGGGTTGAGTTGTCGGACGATCGGACATCGCACATCACGTTCCCGCAGAAGGTGGTGGACCTGAGTGTGGGATGCGACTCGGCCATTGTGGATCATGTGCCGAACACCGACAATATGGTGATGGCGAAGTGCTACCCTTATGACACGAATCTCTTCAAGGAGACGTCTCTTACGGTTGTGACGGAAGATAAGAACATCTATACGTTCAATGTTGTCTATGTGGAGGTGCCACAGGTCTTGAACTTCTCGGTGGACGATGCGGATAAGAAGGGAGCTGTCTTCTCTGTCATCAATGTTAATGAGACGGATATGCAGAATCTGGGCGAGTTGGTGATCTCAAAGGGTTCGCAACTCAACCGCGGAATCATGGAGGGCAAGATGACCTTCGCTCTCCAGAGTATTTACATCAAGGATGATGTCTCCATGTTTTATCTCGCCATCTCGAACAACTCTCAAATCGATTATGACATAGACTTTATCAAGTGTTATATCACCAACCGCAAGAATCTGAAGAAACAGACGATGCAGATTGACGATATCACGCCTCTTTTCGAGTATGTGCAGAACGAGAAGAAACATTTTATCCCTGCGAATAGCACCTATCATACGGTTTTCTTCTTCAAACGCTTCACAATACCCGACAAGCATAATCTCTTCTTTGAGATCTTCGAGAAGAATGGTGGCCGTCACCTGCAGTTCATCATCACCAACCGTGACCTGCTTTCCGCTAAGGTATTGAAATAGAAAATATAAATTTCACACTCAAATATCATGAAACACACGCCCCATATCATGACGGTGCTCCTTCTTATACAGATGGTGCCTTGGCATAATTTTTGCCCTCTGATTATATTTAATATCATAACGTTTGTCACGCCGCTGCTTCTTGTCGGTGTGCCATTGGTCAATTTCACAAAAAGGTTGCCGGCATTTGAGGAGTGGGACGTGGAATGTGCGGAAGAGATAAACCGTAAGATCCTTTATGCGAGTGTGTTGTGCCTCTTGTCGGGTATAGGCTTGTTTATTAAACTCAACAGTATTCTCTTGATGGTCATGCATTGGCCCTTCGGACATGGCATGGCTGCGGTAGGCATTTCCATCGTTGCCGTGGCGGCCATCCTGCTACTGTGTTTATCGATTTCTGTCTGTAGGAACGAGGCTGGCAAGGTGATCCCTTGGAAGATGGACATCGTCTGGGCGCTCTTATCTTTGTTCTATTGCGCATTGAATTTGTACGTCATCTTTCCCGAACTATTGCCTTGTCAAGGGTGACGCAAGTGCGATGCGTCTCCCCTTTAGGGAATTGCTATCTTCTCCCCTAAGAACTTAGGTTGCTTGTTGAGTGACAGGTCGATGAACATCTTCACCCTGGCGAGGTACTCTCTGGCTTTTGTCTTCAGCCCCGACATCTTCTGCACGTCTTTCGCCGCGAAGCCTACCGCCTCGATGTCATTGTGCTGGGCGAGGTAGATTGCCCGTTCGTCGTGGAAGCGTTGCGATATGATTGTGATGCTCTTCTGTCCGAAGATCTCTTTGCAACGGACCACCGAGTCTAACGTGCGGAACCCCGCATAGTCCAGGTATATCCTCTCCGCAGGAACGCCCGCCGCTACCAGGTCGTTTTTCATGTCTGTCGGCTCATCGTACTCTTTCCTCGAGTTGTCTCCGCTGATGATCACGTAGTCGATCTTACCCGCCTTAAAGAGTGCGATTGTGGCTGCGATCCTGTTCCCGTAATATTCATTGTCGATTCCGCTTCTGAGGAACTTCGAGGTTCCCAATAGTAGTCCGACCTTGTTGTGCGGTGTCTTCTCGACGTTGCTGTAGATGCGGTCGGCGGTGCTCTTCTCGACGATTCGGTGGGAGAATGTGGCGACCATTATTGCTATGATGGGTAGGCTGAGGATCGCCATGAACCTACGGTCCCGAGGGCGAAGCTGACGCTTGGTGGCGAAATAGGTGACCGCCAGCAGTATCGTGACGCAGGGCATGGTGAAAAGCAGTTTGTGAGGAATTTCGTCGGAGAAGCGCCATAGGATGGTGAATATCGCTAGGTAGAGCGCAAGGGTGATGTATTTGACCCATCGTGTGGTGATAATCCCTACCAGCATATAGAGGCTAGTGGCGAAGAACAGGTAGGGGAAGAGGCTACCTGCCGCCCCGTTGAGGAGCGTGGTGAAGGTTCCCATGAAGATGCAGAGGAGTCCCATGACAAGACGGGTCTGCGGAGTGAGTTTTTTTATGTTGAAGAATTTTCCAGCCATTTGTGCTTTTTAGGCAAAGATAGGGAAAAAATGGATGGACTTCATAAAGGATTATGGGAATGATTGTGATTGTTGGAATGGATTGCCTAGGAGGATGGTAGAGACGCAAGATTTTGCGTCTCTACTGTAAATTGTGGTAAATGTCCCGCCCCACATGTTCCGGCTAGGCATAAAAAAAGAGGATTGCCGGTAATCCAGCAATCCTCTTGTTCTGTCCGACAGGGGTTTATTGAATCTCTATCTGTTTGGTGGCAGGCGCCGTCTCGGCGATCTCCTTCTTAGGCAAGGAGATGTTCAACACGCCATTCTCCATCTTTGCGGCGATCTGATCGATATCGACGTTCTCAGGGATGACAAAACTCTGAGAGTAAGAGGCGTAGGAGAATTCTCTCCGTATCCATGTTCCCTTCTTCTTGTCATCGTCTTTCTTCTCGTCTTTTTTCTCATCCTTCTTCTCCAAGGAGATGACCAATTCGTTGTACTCGTTGATGTTGATCTTAAAGTCCTCTTTGGTCATGCCTGGTGCAGCGATCTGGATGTCGTAATCCTTTTCGGATTCCTTGATGTTCACTGCTGGAGTGGCGAATTGCTTGACAGCAGGAACACCCATAAATTCATCATTGAAGAAGTCTTCAAAAATGGAAGGAAGCCAGCTGCCCGAGTTGGCGTTCTTTCTTGAATTTCTTACTAATGGTAACATAGTAACCTCCGTTTTTTAAGTAAACATTTAATTCATTTTTTGCCCCCGCTTCATCGGCGGGTTCACCATCGATAGTTCAATAAGTGTGCCAAATCGATTTTTTAACTAACTAACTGACAATCAGTCATTAAACAGACAAAATGTCTACTTTTTAGGACGAAAATATGGACAAATTGGCATATTCCGTCGTGGGAGGACGAAGGAAGGGTTTGGCACGGTAATATGGGGGATTAATTTTTTTCGATATGCGTCACGGTGGCGGTTTTCCCTTGTACTTTAAATTTCACCTCATAGCCGGCGAAGGGGAATCCGTAGGTGCGTTCCTCGTCGTCGTGGTAGGCGGGACGGGGGTCTTGTGCGATGACATCCCGCAGGGCGTCCCGCTTCTCGGCGGGGAGGCGTTGCAGCATCTCTTCCGGCATTTCCACTTCCAGTTGGTAGTCTGCGTTCTGTGCGGTGAATCCCTTGGTCGCCTCGGGGTGGCAGTCGGCTGGGATGTAGGGTTTGATGTCGTAGATAGGGGTGCCGTCCATCAGGTCCGCCCCGGCGACTAGCAGGATGTCTCCACGGCTTTTGTCGTGTTCGATGCGTAGCAACTTCACGCAGGAGAGCCCTATCCCGTTGGGGCGGAAGGGCGAGCGGGTGGCGAATACGCCCATGCGCGTGTTGCCCCCGAGACGGGGAGGACGAACGGTTGGCGACCAATCCTCTCGCATACACTCGGAGAATCCCCAGATGAGCCAAATGTGGGAGAACTCCTCCAAGCCACGGAGCGCGTTCGCCTGACGGTACTCCGGTTCGAAGACGATTTCTGCCTGCGTAGTCTCCACCAAACCACTCTGGCGGGGAATGCCGAACTTGGTCGGGAACTCGCTGTGAATATGGGCGATTATTTTAAAAATTGACGATTCCATCGGACATTTTTCCCTGATTCATCTGCAAAACTAACATTAATGTTCCACAAAAAACTCTTTTTGAATCAAATATCGTAGGTGTTGACTCGATTTTCCTGCTCTGTTGTCTCTCTGCGTGCTATTTTTGTAATCGATAAAAAGATATTATTAAAAACCCGACATAGCACTGATACTTTAAAAGTTTTTTTTCATGATTAATACTCTGGTTATTCGTACTTGTGAGAAGTAGTATAAAAGAACCAAAAAAGCGAATGAAAACGCTACGGAATTTGTCGCAGAAAAATCGCTTGAAACAAAATTGTTTGTTCTTATGATTCCAAAGAGATGCGGTACGGCAAGGTATCGCATCTTGTTTTTTTGTAACTTTGCGGTATAAAGATTCTGATATGGTACCATTAAGGGATTTGTTCACGATATTCTTGCAGATCGGCGCATTCACGTTGGGCGGTGGCTATGCGATGTTGGCGATGGTGGAGCGTTCCATCGTGACGAAGAAGGGCTATATCGGCAAGGAGGAGTTTTGGGACATGATAGCGGTGGTGCAGACGTTGCCTGGCGTCTTCGCCATCAATACTGCTCTCTATGTGGGGTATAAGCTGCGGGGGAAACGTGGCGCGTTGTGTGCTTCCGTGGGGGCTGCGTTGCCATCGTTCATCGCTATCCTGTTGATCGCCATGTTCTTCGCCGAGGTGAAGGATAACGAGCTGGTCGAGCGTATCTTCCGAGGCATCCGTCCTTGTGTGGTGGCGCTTATCCTCGTGCCGGCCGTGAACCTGATACGGAACAATTGCAAGGGGTGGAAGATGTTGCCCATCCCGCTGATTTCCGCTGCTCTGATCGGGTTCTTCAAGGTCTCTCCGATACTGATCATCGTGGTGGTGGCCGTGTCGGCTTTGCTCTATGGAATATATTTCAGTAAGAAAATGGAGGGGAGGTGAGTATGGTTCTGTTGAGGTTGTTTTATGTCTTCTTTAAGATCGGCATGCTGGGCTTCGGCGGCGGTTATGCGATGCTCTCCCTAATCCAGTTCGAGGTGGTGGATCACTACGCATGGGCTACGCTCGGTGAGTTCTCCGATATGCTGGCGATTTCCCAGATGACGCCGGGACCCGTCTCCATCAACACGGCCACCTATGTGGGCTATGCGGTGGCGGGACTGCCGGGCGCGGTGGTGGCGACGATCGCTTTGTGCCTTCCGTCGTTCCTGATGATGTATTTCGTGGTGCGTTTCCTGATGAAGAACAAGGAGAACAGGTATGTGCAATATGTGCTGTCTGGGTTGCGTCCTGTCTTAGGCGGACTCATCTTGGCGGCGGCCATGTTGCTGATGAACAGGGAGAACTTCTGCGACTTCGGATGGCCGGACCGTAACCTCTCCGTGCTCATCTTCGTGGCCTCCTTCGTGGCGCTCTACTGCTTTAAGGTGAATCCGATGTGGCTGATCGTCGCCTCGGGTGTGGTGGGGGCATTGATCATGTAGGAAAAATTAAATCAGGGAATATATGGAAAGGAGAAGAATCATGGCATGCTTAAGGTTGTTGACGACATTGGTTTTCTCTTTGTCGTTCGCAATCAGTGCTTTAGGTGCGAAATATTCGTATGATATAAAGGATAAATCTGCGTTCGAAGCCTTCTCCGGGCTCCCGCTGGTGGGGAAATATGGTCAAGTCAGCGCTGTGAAGGTCTTCTATGTGATAAAGGGGAATAGTCTATATTTCCTGAATAATAAATACTACACCTTCCACTACGACTTTTGTGTGGACCAGCTGAATCCTTCCACGGATTTGTCACAATTCAATGAATACAATTATTCCCAGCACCCCAATCGTAAATATCTGTTGGCCAATGTGAATTACTATAAAACATTGGATGTGTACGCTTTGGAGTTCTCCGAGGCGGATGTTCTCACGCGTGATCAGGTGCTGTTGTTATGGAAGGAGGTCTCCCGCTCTTCCTGTTGGGGGAAGAACCTGAAGTTGATGCTTAGTAGTGGCCATATCGCGAAGATGCGCGCGCAGCTGGAGGGAGAGGTCCCTTTGTTGTCTCCGTCGGAGGTTTATGGCACCTTGTCTTACCAAGCCGTCAGCCCGAAGAGCTGTGACGGCAGATTGCGTTTCGTATCGGACCTTGATTCTATGTGGGGGAAGATAGAGCCTACGGATGTGGTCGTGTTGCCACATTCCCCGCTTGTGTTGCCGCAGGTGGCGGGTGTTATCGTGGCGGAGTTCCAGACCCCGTTGAGCCATTTGTCCATATTGGGTCAGAACCGAAAGATCCCTGTGGCGGCCTTGAAGGATGCGTTCCAAAACGATCTCTTGCGTAGTTATGATGGCAAACTGGTCCATTTCGAGGTGACCTCGGACACGTTCCGTCTGAAGGAGATAGAGGAATTGAAACAGGCTAAGAAGCGCAAGAAAATGTTGTCGTTGGGATATGACCTGTCGGTGGATCGGTTGGTCCATCTCGATTCGCTCGGTAGAAACGCCCATCGTTATATAGGGCATAAAGCCTGCAATTTCTCCCTCCTCAGCCAACTCAGCAGGGAGGACTCTCGGTTTAAGGTGCCGGAGTGTGCCTTTGCGATCCCTTTCTATTTTTACCAGCAGCATGCGCTTCGTTCGGGAGCGCAGGGGTTGATCGACACGCTCATAGACGAGGGTGTTTCTTGGGAGGACCAAAAGGTGTCGGAGTGGTTGAAGAAGATACGTGCCGTGATCGTCTCCTATCCGATGGATTCCTCCTTGGTGGAGTCGCTCGACCGTCAGGTGGAGGGGTGCGCTTTCGAGAAGTTGCGGTTCCGTTCCTCCACCAATGCGGAGGATGCCGCATGGTTCTCAGGTGCAGGCTTGTATGACTCGCAGTCTGCGGTCATTGGCAGTTCTAGCAAGACAATGGAGCGGGCGGTGAAGCGTGTTTGGGCGAGCCTCTGGTCGTATGCGGCCTATAAGGAGCGTTGCTATTATCGGATAGACCAAAGATGTGTCTTCATGGGAGTCTTGGCCCATCGTGCCTTCCCTTCGGAGCAGGTGAATGGTGTGGCTGTGACAAAGAATCTGTATAGGGCAGATTACCCAGGCTTTACGGTGAATGCGCAGGTGGGCAATGAAAATGTGGTGGCGCCGTCGCCGGGTATCGTTTGCGACCAGTTCATCTGTGTGCCTCAGCGGTATGATGAGTTGTATGCGGACAAATATCCTATTGATATTATCACACAATCCAACCTGACGGATGGTGAGTTGACCATGAACGACGAGGAGATCAATCTGCTGGCGGGGCAACTGGATATAATCAATGATTTTTTCTATGAAAAGTTACGCCTCAATGTCTTGTATGAGGAGTTTGCGGTAGATGTGGAATTTAAATTGGACGGGCCAACTCGTCAACTCTATGTGAAGCAAGTCCGCCCGTATAATAATTAATTCATAATTCCATAGGACGTTGCCCTAGGCTATATATGTATCGCCCCTTCAGGGCTGGGGTTTGCGCATCGTGCAGAGCCGCACATCCCTTCCCCCAATTGACTACGTCGAACTGACGTTTCTTAATTCAAAATTCTTAATTCTTAATTAGCAACGAGCTGTCCCCATAACTCAAGAACCTGAAATCATTCTTCATGGCATAGTCGTACATCTTCCTCCAATCGTCGCCCACGAAGGCGGAGATGAGCAGCAACAGGGTGCTCTGCGGTTGGTGGAAGTTGGTGATGATGGCCTTCACCAGGTGGAATTGGTAGCCTGGCACGATGATGATTTGGGTGTCCGCGCTGATGTTCTCCAGCTCGTGCTTCTCCATGTATCGGAGGATGGCATCCAGCGACTCTTCCGTGGAGAGGGTGTAGCCGCTCTCGTAGGGCATCCATTGCGTCACCTTGAGCTCGGTCTCCGGCAGCTCCATGTTCTCCGCCAGCTGGCAGCCGATGTAGTAGAGGCTCTCCAACGTGCGGACGGAGGTGGTGCCGACCGCCACGACCTTGCCCGCCTCGCGTATCTTCTCGATGACACTACGGCGGACGCATATCCATTCGGAGTGCATCTCATGGTCGCCTATGGTGGCCGATTTGACCGGTTGGAAGGTGCCTGCCCCCACATGGAGCGTCACCTCCTCGCAGCTGATGTTTTTCTTGCGGAGCGACTCGAACACCTCGGGTGTGAAGTGGAGTCCGGCCGTAGGCGCCGCCACGGATCCCTTGATCTTCGAGTAGACGGTTTGGTAGGTTATCTTGTCGCGGTCCACCGTCTCCCGATGCAGGTAGGGCGGGATAGGCAATACGCCGAAAGCGTCCAGAATGTCCGCGAAGTTGGTGCTTGGCTCGTCCCAGAAGAAGCGCACGTGGTAGGCGTTTCCCTCCGCCTCCAGTTTCTCCGCCTTGAGGATCACCTCCTTGCCGTTCACCTTCACGTCACGTTCCAGTATGGTGCCCGCCTTCCACTTGCTGGCGTTGCCGATCATGCATTTCCAGACACATTCGCCGATGGCTTGGAAGGTGAGCACGTAGTCGTGCGGGCGGACCGGCTCCAGGCAGAAGACCTCGATGCGGGCGCCGGTCTCCTTGTGGAAGAGGAGGCGGGCTTGGATGACGCGGGTGTTGTTGCAGACCAGCAGATCCCCCTCGTTGAGGTATTGGGAGATGTTCTTGAACGTCGAGTGGGAGATGTCCCCGTCTCGATAGAGCAATAGCTTCGATTCGTCCCTTTTCTCTAAAGGGAATTTGGCGATTCGCTCGTCGGGAAGGTCATAGTTGAAATCCTCTATGGCGATATTTTGCGGAGTTTTCATGTCTTCTTCTTTAATTCTCCGCAAAGGTAGTTAATTGAATTAAGAATTATGAATTTTGAATTATGAAACGTCAGTTCGACGAAGTCAATTGTGGAACGTGCGGCTCTGCATGATGCGCACCCCCAGCCCTGAAGGGGCGTTACATATATAGCCTAGGGCAACGCCCTGGGGTAATTAAGAATTATGGTTAATGTTTACATTGTCTGAAATCGTAAATAGTAAATAGTTAAATCGTAAATTCCACAGATATTATTTGTTATCTTTGCAAAAGTCTCCCGTCGAATGCGGGAGCATGTGATTTTAGTGTTTAACGAGTATTTACACGTATGAAACTCATTGCGATACCTACGAGGGATGGCAGAGTGGACGACCATTTCGGACATTGTGCGTACTATACGATCTATCACCTGAACGATGATAACAAAGTGGTGATTCAGGAACGCCTTGATTCGCCGCAGGGGTGCGGTTGCAAGTCCAACATCGCCAACTTGTTGCGTGAGATGGGTGTGACCCTGATGCTGGCGGGCAATATGGGCGATGGCGCCTTCCGCAAGCTGTCGGAGCAACAGATCGAGGTGGTCCGTGGATGCCACGGGAAGGTGGACGACGTGCTGGCGCAACATCTGGCGGGCAAGTTGTCAGACTCTCAAGAGACGTGCGACCATCATGATTGCCATGGGTCGGACAACCTGAAGTTTTCATACGTCGTTCCTGAGAAAAAATAATTGAGACATGGTGAAGGTTGGTGATAGAGTCCGCTTCCTGAACGCTACGGGTGGCGGAGTGGTTAGTAAGATAGTGAGCCGTGAAATGGTCCTGGTGACCGACGAGGACGGCTTCGATGTGCCTACGCTGGCGCGTGAGTGTGTGGTGGTGGATGCCGCCGCCGACCGCAAGGAGAGCAAGTCGGAGGAGGTGCGCCCGGTGCCCGATAAGATAGAGAACCTCAAGCCGGAGTCCGCCGAGGAGGATGATGACGACTCGTACGAGCCGGGGGAGGAGACGCAGGAGGGGGAGACCCTGAATGTGTTTCTCGCCTACCTGCCTCATGACGTCAAACGCCTCTCCACGACCAATTACGACTGCTATCTGATCAACGACAGCAATTATTACTTGGGTTATAACGTGGCGAACGGAAACGGCTCGATGTTCATCTCCCGTGCCGCGGGTTTCATCCAGCCGAACACGAAACTCCTGCTGGAGGAGGTCAACAAGGATCAGCTCAATGACTTGGAGATCCTGCGTGTGCAGTTGATGCCCTTCAAGCAGAAGAAGGCCTACAAGGGCAAACCTGCGTTCGACGTACAGGTGAAGGTGAACCCTGTGAAGTTCTATAAGTTGCATAGCTTCGTCGAGAACGATTATTTCGACGAGGATGCGCTGCTCTTCCCGATTGTGAAGAACGATGGCGCATGGGGCGAGGAAATCTCCGCCGAAAAGATGAAGGAGGTGCTGAAGGATAAGGAGACGAAGTTCCCCGCCAAGGTCTCCGTCTCCAGCAAGCCGAAGCAGGATGTCGTGGAGATAGACCTGCATATCAACCAATTGCTGGATAATACGACGGGCATGAGCAACGGTGACATACTGCAGTACCAGTTGGACAAGTTCAACGAGGTGATGGGGCAATACGCAAAGCAGAAGGGTCAGAAGATCGTCTTTATCCATGGCAAGGGCGACGGGGTGTTGCGCAAGGAAATCTTGAAACAACTGAAGCATAAATACGCCACTTGTTACGTGCAGGACGCATCCTTCCTTGAGTATGGATATGGTGCGACTATGGTCACAATCAAATAAAGGTTTACCGTATGACGCTACTGATCATATCACTTTTTGCCACGTTGGGAATCTCCTTCCTCTGCTCCCTGATGGAGTCGGTGCTCTATTCCACCACCTCTTCGTACATCGAGTCGTTGGAGGATGGGAAGGGCGTCCGTCTGCTGAAGAATCTGAAGTATAACATAGAGAACTCCATCGCAGCCATCCTCTCCTTGAACACGATCGCCAACACGGCGGGCGCCTCTCTCGTGGGTGCGCAGGCGGCGGAGGTGTTGGGCAATGAGCTTCTGGGCTTTGTCTCTGCCGTGCTGACGGTGCTGGTATTGGTTTTTTCGGAGATCATCCCTAAAACCATCGGTTCCACCTATTGGCGGAAGCTATGTGTGCCGGTCGCCTATCTGATCAATGGTGTCTATTACTTGTGCTTCCCGTTGGTGGTGGCTACCCGTTTCCTGACGAAGCTGATCGCGAAGAAACAGCCGCAGACGGTGAGCCGTGAAGAGGTGGCGGCGCTCACGAAGATCGGTGAGCGGGAAGGCGTCTTCATGAAGAACGAGAGCAAAATCATCAATAACTTGGTGAAAATGGAGACGGTCAAGGTACATTCCATCATGACCCCTCGAACGGTGGTCTTGGCGGCGCAGGAGGATATGACCTTGGAGGAGTTTTTTAGGAAAAGACGTTATCTGTGTTATTCCAGAATACCTGTTTACACGGAGGATATCGATGACATCACAGGTTTTGTGCTGAAGACGGACATCCTGATGAACCTGGCGAACGGCAAGAAAAAGATCAAGCTTAAATCCATCAAACGTGACATCATGGTTTGTTACGAAAACACCTCGTTGCCTAAGTTCTACGACCTCTTGGTGACGCGCAAGGAGCACATCGCCTTGGTCATTGACGAGCATGGGGGCATGGAGGGAATCGTGACGATGGAGGATGTCGTGGAGACGATCCTAGGCTTAGAGATCACGGACGAGAGCGATGCCCAGACCGACATGCAAGCCTTCGCCAAGGCACTTTGGGCGAAACGTGCCAAGCACTTGGATGTGGCCGATGTGGAGGATGATACCGCTGTCGACTCTGAAGGCGGATCAATTGAATAGCCTGAAGACGTCGTTCATGTTGGCGAAGATAATCAACATAAATAGGAAAATCATGCCTATCATTTGCGCCCGGATGAGGGTCTTTTGACTAGGCTTCCTCCTCGTGATCATTTCGTAGAGGACAAACATGATATGTCCGCCGTCCAACCCAGGGATAGGCAGGAGGTTCATGAAGGCAAGGATGACGGAAAGGTAGGCGGTCATCTCCCAGAAAATCTCCGCATTGAAAGGGTAAGGGAACAATCTACCGATGGAGATGAATCCTCCCATGCTTTGCGCACCCTCTTTGGTGAAGACATATTTCATGTCGCTCGCATAGCCTGTGAATTTCTTCACACCCCTTTGGATACCGTTGGGTATGGATTCCCAAAACGAGTATTTCTTGGTCCTGACAGGGTAGAAATCGGTTATTCTTTTCATATAGACCCCAATCTTTCCGTTGTGGTCGGGGGTTATCTGCAATTGGACGGGAACGCCCGCCCGCATGACTGTGATGTCCAGGTTGAGGTTCTTATGCTCCGCGAATGCGTCTATGCAGCTCCCCATGAAGATTGGTTGGGAACCTCCGACAGAGATGACACTGTCTTTCGCCTTGAGTCCAGCCGTTTCTGCGCGTGAACCTGCGATGACGGAATCCACCACGAAGGGGATCCTGTAATTCGCGAACCCTTTTTTCTCCTGCAATATCTGTTGCATGAGGTCGTCCGGCATGTTGAGGCTGACTTCCTTCCCGTTTCGCAGGACAGTCACTCTCTCTGCGTTGACGATGGCTCGGAAAGACTCTTCGTCGAGCGTCTCCAACACCATATCGTCCGCACGGAGTAGGATGTCACCATCTTGAAAACCAGCTTTTTGGGCGGATGGACTGAACTCCATACCCGTTTTGACGTCTTGCAATGCGATGTATTTATCTCCGAAATGGAAGGAGATGGCGGAGTAGATGAGGATGGCCAGTAGGAAATTGAAGGTCACGCCCGCAATCATCACAAGGAATCTCTGCCAAGCCGGTTTGGAGCGGAACTCCCAGTCCTGCACGGGGCGTTTCATCTGCTCCGTGTCCATGGATTCATCGATCATGCCCGCTATCTTCACATATCCGCCCAAGGGAAGCCACCCGATACCATAGGTCGTTTCACTGTTCTTCGGCTTGTATTTGAACAGCGAGAACCATGGGTTGAAGAAAATATAGAATTTTTCTACCCGAATCTTGAATAGACGGGCGAATAGGAAGTGCCCGAACTCGTGGATAACCACCAGAATGGAAAGGGATAGAAAAAATTGTAGTATAGTGACTAATAGTTGCATGCGTGGTCGTTTATTTTAGTTTTGCGGATAGTTCTGCGGCAATGCGACGTGCCTCCTTGTCGCTCTCCACATAGACTTCGTAAGACGTCTGTTTGGTGAATGTGGCGGTTTGCATGGTCTTCTCGATGACGTCGGACATCTCGAGGAAGCCGATCTCCCCCTTGAGGAATTCAGCCACTGCCACTTCGTTGGCGGCGTTCAGGATGCAAGGCATATTGCCGCCCTTGTCCATCGCATCGAAGGCGAAGGCGAGGTTGCGGAACACCTCCATGTCCGGTTTTTCGAAGGTGAGGTCCTTGCACTCGAAGAAGTCCAACCGCTTGAAATCGTTCTTGAGACGGTTCGGGAACCCGAAGGCGTATTGGATAGGCAACTTCATATCCGGCAGGCCCATCTGCGCCTTGACGGATCCATCTTGGAACTGCACCATGGAGTGGATGATCGATTGTGGGTGCACCACTGGCACGATCTGTTCAGGCTTCACGCTGAAGAGCCATTTCGCCTCGATGACCTCGAATCCTTTGTTCATCATGGAGGCGGAGTCTATCGTGATCTTGGCGCCCATGCTCCAGTTCGGATGCTTCAGGGCGTCCTTGGCGGTGACGGTCTCTAAGAATTTCCTGTCCTTGCCTCTGAACGGACCACCCGAGGCGGTCAGTATGATGCGTTCGATCGGACTATTTTCCCCCACCAAGCATTGGAAGATGGCGGAGTGCTCGGAGTCGACCGGCAGGATAGGACATCTGTTCTTGATGGCGAGGTCGCACACCAGTTCGCCCGCCACGACCATGGTCTCCTTGTTCGCCAAGGCGATGGTCTTTCCCGCCTTGAGGGCAGAGATGGTCGGCTGTAGCCCTGAATAACCCACCATGGCAGTCAAGACGATGTCTATCGGGTCCATGGCCGCCACGTCCGCAACTGCCTGCGAACCGGTGAACACCTTGATGGGCAGGTCGGACAACGCCTCTTTCACACCCTGGTATTTCGCTTCGTTGGCGATGACCACCACTTCCGGCTTGAATTTCCTTGCCTGCTGGATGAGCAGTTCGTCGCTGTTGTTCGCCGTCAAGGCATAGACCTCAAAAAGGTCGGACTGCTCCTCGATGACCTCCAACGCTTGCGTGCCGATGGAGCCAGTGGAACCTAATACAGCTATCTGTTTCTTCATGATGAATATCCTTTCGTTAGAATGATATGTAAGTCAGCGGGTTCACCGCCACGCCATCCTTCCAGAGCTCGAACTCGAAGTAGGAGTCCGTTCCGTTTCGGAAGGTGGTCAGGATCTCTCCCGCATGCACTTTCATTCCTTTTTGCTTTATGAATGGCTGACGAGTCTTGTAGACCGTCACAATATTGTCCGCGTGTTGTATGCAGAGCACGTATAGGTTGTGGAAGGAGTAGTCGGATGAGATGACTATACCGTCCAGAACGGAGAGTACGCTGGTGTTTTGGACCGCCACAATGGTGGTTCCGTAGACCCTCTTGCGGATGTTGAAGGTGTCGATCACGCGGCCTTTGGCGGGAGAGCACATCAGGTAGGTCGTTTCGACCTCCTCTGCCGCGGAGTTGATGGAGTTGATGTTCTCCAGCTCACCGGCCTCGAAGGAGTCTCTGTAGGCGATCTCCCTTGCGGAAGGCTCCAGAGATATCTTGTCGGAAGTGATATTACCCAGTGTCTTAGGGGATGAGACGGAGTCCATGATCACTTGCCCGGACATTACGGCCCTAAGTCCATCCATGTATTGAATCTGAATATCCAATTGTTCGGAAAGGGAGTCCACTACGAGGGCGTCGCGCATCAGTTGTCTTCTGAGGTTGATGTTCTCCGTGTAGCCTGGCAGGAATCCACGGATAGGCGTTTTGATGATCAGGAAGGCGATGAGGAAGAAGTATACGACGGCGATGAGGAAGCATGCTCCGACCACGGTGCCTTTGGAAAGGCGGATGTGGAACACCTCCTCCAGCGTGTTCTCGTTTAAGATGGAAATCTTATATTTGAAACGAATCTTCTTTAAGAAATTATCTAATTTATTCTCCATGTTACAATGCTCTTCTTCTAAATTCTGAACAGACGATGCCCGTGGCCATGGCTACGTTGAGTGATTCCGAGGTGGCTCTCTCCGCAGGATAGTTGGGAATGAATAATCTCTTGGAGATGAGTCTTGATATTCCCTCCGAGATGCCTTTCCCTTCGTTCCCCATCACGATGATCCCATTGGGCGTGAGTTGCTGTTCGTAAATGTTTTCTCCATCGAGGAATGTTCCATAAGTTGGAATCCCTTCATTCTCCCGAAGGAATCTCTCCAGATCTGTGTAATGGACCCTCACCCTGGCGATGGCGCCCATTGTAGCCTGAACCACCTTCGGGTTGTAAACATCTGCCGTATCCGTGGAACAGATGATATCTTCGATGCCGAACCAATCCGCCACACGCAGGATGGTGCCTAGGTTGCCTGGGTCTTGAATCGTGTCTAACGCCAAGGTGAGATGCTTGGTGATCCTTCCCATGTCAATCGTATGGCGTGGCTTCTCGAAAACCGCTAAAGCGGAGGGTGGGGATTGTAGCAAAGATGCTTTGGCGATCTCCTCTTTCTCGGCGAGGATGATCTCTTCCGCCTCTGCGTGCGGATGATCTTCCCTGAAGTCGTTTGTGCAGACCAAGGTGCGGCAGCGGAAGGTGGAGAGCAGATCATCCACTATTTTGCCCCCTTCCGCGAGGAAAAGTCCCGCTTCGTCCCTCTCCTTCTTTCTCGACAAGGAGGTGATTGCCCGTATCTTGTTCTTACTCAGCGACATCCTTCGTCTCTTACTCTAATCCTACCAATTCGATTTCGTAGTACATTGTGCGGTACTCTCCTTCGTCGGAGGTTATGTAGCCCTTGATGGTTGTGTTCTCCGAGTTGCCGATGTCGAATGGGATGATGACTTTACATTTGCCTCCTATGCGTAGGTTCTTCACTGCTTGCTGGAATCCCACGCCGAATGTTTGGTCAGAGTTTGTGGAGCTGATCTTGAAGCTTTGAGGGTCTGGCGCATATTGGGCGGTGCAGTTGTATATCATGTCACCCTTCATGTTGTAGCCCACGTAGCGTATGTAGGCGGTCCAGTTGTTTTGCGGAGCCAGATCTCCTTCCCCTTTCTTCACCTGATGGTAATATAACCCTTTGGCCTTCCCGGAGGTGTAGAGGAAATACTCCTCCTTTCCGTTTTTGTTTAGCCATTCCCCGTCAGTCTCAGGCATGGTTCCTACGATGGATATGCCCTTGCTGTTGATGAATCTTTCGATGGCCTCATCCTCCTCATCTTGATAGTCTGAGTAGGTCTTTGTGTCGCCGCAGCTCGGCAATAGGGTCAGGAGCGCGGTGGAGAGTGAGATGAATGTGGTTCTTAACCGATTGGTTGGGGTCATTTCTTGTCTTTTTGTTATTTGGTTAATACTTGTTTGTCGGCTTTCTCCACCTCTATGATGGATAGATCCATGAAGAGGGGTGTCCAACTATTGATGCATCTGCCTTTCCCTACGACGCCGTAGCCCAGCATGGATGGCACGATGAATTTTCCTTTTCCTGAGGTGCGCAACAACGGTATGGCTTCCCTGACTCCCTTTTCGATGTCGGAGTGCCCGATCGTGATGGTCTTGACCACATTGGTCAGGTTTTCGCAAGGTTCGCCGCCCAATGGCGCTATCGTGTATTGGAATGTGACCTTATCGTTCTCGACGATGGAGTCTCCTTCCCCCTTCTCGACGATCAGGTAACGAAGCCCGGAGATGGTCTTGCCCATCTTTAGTTGAGTGGAGTCGATGTAGCGGTTGATCTCTTGGTCCTCTAATTCGACGAACTGCTTGTTCATCTCCATGAAATCCTCTTTGAGGTTCTCCCGCTCATTCTTGTTCACTGGGATTTGCACCTGCTCCTTCCCGCAGGAGGTGAGGGCGAAGACCAATATGCCGAATATGTAGGTTGCGAGCTTAGCCATTGGTGCGTCTCTTTAGTTCAGCGGTCAATTCCTCCTTCATGGAAGGAAGATTCTCTTCGAATTTGGCGATCGTCTCCGGTATGGATTGGTAGGACTCTCCGCCAGATGCGTTCTTGTGTCCGCCACCATTGAAGAACTTCTCTGCGAAGGTGTTGACGGCCACGTCGCCTTGCGACCGGAACGAACATTTTATCTTGCCCCCTTCTTCCTTGAAGAATGCGGAGAAGATAACGCCTTTGATGGAGAGTGGCATGTTGACGAACCCTTCCGTGTCTCCCTTCTTGAAGTCGTATTTGGATAGTTCCTCGCTGGTGAGGGAGATCATGGCTGCCCCATATTCCGGGTATATCTTCATCTTCTCGTAGAGCATGTAACCCATTAGGCGGTATCTGCTTTCCGAATAGTTGTTGTACACTTTGTCGTAGATGGCATCCTTGTCGATGCCTTTCTTGATGAGCTCTGATATGATGATGTAGACCTCCGGGTTGTTGGAGTTGTAGGTGAACCCTCCGGTGTCGGTCATCATGCCGGTGTAGATGCACTCGGCGCACTCTTTCGTCATCTCGGTGAAGTATCCCATCCTACAGATGAGGCGGAACACCATCTCCGATGTCGAGGCAAACTGAGGATAGGAGATGATCACGTCTGCGAAATTGCCTGGGTTCAGGTGGTGGTCGAGCATCAACTTCTTGGCGGCCGAGTCAGCCACGCTGAGCGCCACGTTCTCGATGCGTTTCAGGATGTTGAAGTCCAATGCGCATATGAGATCGGCCTTCGCTATCAGGGCGTCGGCTATGTTCTTCTTCTTTTCGTAGACGATGATGTCAGATGCGCCTGACATCCATTTCAGGAAACCTGGTAGATCATTGGGTACGACCACGTAGGACTCCTTCCCAATCGACTTGAGGAAATCGCATAAGGCTAACGAAGACCCTATCGCATCGCCATCAGGGGAAACGTGCGTCGTGATGACAATGTTCTCGGCATCCTCTATCATGGATTTTGCCTGCTGTATCAAGTCTTCGTCGATAATCTTCGTAATCATAAACTTCTTCGTTAAAGACGTCGCTAAATTACAAAAAAAGTTTGGCATTTCTTTCATAACGCCTATCGGATTGATTTCTTATGTGTGGCTTTTTCTTTTAAATCTCCATTGCGTCATGTGATAATTGCTTTTTTGTTGATATATGCCTGTTTTATACGTCCTTATATGATGGTTTTCGAGAGGGCCAGATAGCAGGTGTAGGTGAGGAGGATGGAGAGGGTGATGCTGATGCGACGGAATGAGCGCATTTGCAGTAGGGCAATGAGTCCCCCTAGCAGGGCGTAGAGCCATACGACGTCTATGACGCTGAAGTCTATGCTGGTCACATTGGAGTGGGGGATCCCCTCCAACCATCGTATGCTTGTGTTCATGCCTCCGATGAGGTGGGATAATAATTCTCCTATTGTCTTGGAAATCAATGGGAAGGGTGTGGCCATGAGCAGTAGGGCGCAGCCGTAGATGAGAAGCGTGGCGGCGGGTATGACGATGAGCCCCGAGAGCCAAAAACAGTTGCTGAATTGGTGGAAGTGGTAGAGCATGATGGGCATGGTGCCGAGCTGTGCGGCGATGGAGACGGAGGTGAGCGACCATGCTTTGTCGGCTAGGAAGTTTTTGGTCTTCAGGCTTTTGTATACCTCTTCATGGAACATCAGGATGGCGATCACTGCGGCATAGCTGAGTTGGAACCCCACATCGCTCAGATACCTTGGTTCGTACAGTAACATGAGAAAGGCGGAGGCGAATACGGTATTGAACGTCAACGATTTACGCCCTATCATGTCGCCTAACGATACGAGCGAGAACATGACGGAGGCGCGCACCACCGAGGCGGACAGCCCTGCCACAAAGGCGTAGCTCCATAGTGCGGTCAGGGCGAGGATGACGCGTAGGGGCTTGAGACGGTTCCCCCTGAATGGTAGTTGCAGGAGGGTGACGATGACGAGGTAGATGATGCCGACGTGTAGTCCGCTGACGGCTAGCACATGGCTGGCTCCCGTGGCGGAGTAGCTGTTCTTTAACTCTTTGCCGAGTAGGCTCTTGTCTCCGAGTGTTAGTGCGGATGCGATGGCGAGGTTCTCTCCCTGCAATCCGCATGATTCATATCGGCCTTCCGCCCATCGCCGGACCTCTCTGGCTCTCCTTCGAAGGGAGGTGCGATGTGTGCTTCCCGCTTTCCTCCATTTCCCTTGTGGGATGTAGAAGCTGCCGGAATAGCCAGAGCGGAGCAGGTATGCTTCGTAGTCGGACCTCTCTTTCTCTTTTTGCGCAAGGTGGGTGGGGAAGAACAGGATGTCTCCTTCCTGTAGCTGCTCGCTGGCGGAGTCTTGGGCAATGTAGGCCATCGCTTTGGCTCCTTGGGGTATCTTTTCTCCGTAGAGTAGAAGCGTGGCACCATAGGTCGATCTTTTCTTTTGGGGCGTTCCCTCTATTTCACCGATCACGTAAGGGGTATTGTCCGCTTGCGCCTCCCAGACGACGGGGGTGGTCTCTTGTGTGCGGGCGAATCCTGCCACGAAGAGAAGAAGGAAGAGTGAAAAGCCCGGTAGCCAGCGTAGTTTATAGCTTAGGCGGGATGGTATGAAACATGTGCCGACGAGCGGAATCGCGAAGGGGAAGGGCAGCCACCAAGGGGTATGGAGGGTCGGGCAGAGCAGTCCGAAAAGGATGCCGGCGATGAAGAAGAGGCAAATGCGTAGGAATGGCAAACGGTATAAGATTTCCATGGGCAATAAAAAACAGGTTAGAAAAAAGAGCGCCGCAAGGAATTCCCTTACGGCGCTGATTGTTATAGCGCTTTCAGCTTGGCGATCGTCTCGGTCGGGTTCTCTGCGCCGAACACGAAACTGCCAGCCACGAGCACGTCCGCACCAGCCTTGAGCAGTCTGGCACCAGTATCATAGTTGACGCCTCCGTCAATCTCAATCAATGCGTTTGAGTTGCGTTTGAGGATCAGTTCTTTCAGACGTTGGGTCTTGTCGATGGTGTTCTCGATGAACTTCTGTCCGCCGAAGCCAGGGTTGACCGACATCAGCATGGCCACGTCCACGTCGGCGATGATCTCTTCAAGGACCGACACGGGTGTGTGAGGGTTGAGGGTGACGCCCGCTTTCATCCCCAAGGACTTGATGTGTTGGATGGAACGGTGCAAGTGCGTGCAAGCCTCGTAGTGTACATTCAGGACGTAAGCTCCCAGTTTGTGGAATTCCTCGATGAACTTGTCAGGTTCCACAATCATCAGATGGACATCCAATGGTTTTTTCGCATGTTTCCGAATGGCGGCGGTGACAGGCATTCCGAAGGAGATGTTTGGCACGAACACGCCATCCATCACGTCCAAATGGAACCAGTCCGCTTGGCTCTCGTTCACCATCTCCACGTCGTCCTGAAGATTGGCGAAGTCCGCTGAAAGAACGGAAGGGGCGATTAAATGACTCATATCATGAAAGAATATAACGGAGGATCAGAGTAGATTTACGGGTCTTGGAAGTCCCGACCTCTTCCGTCCCCCATGGTTAAAAAAAAAGGAAGTAACTTACGCCACTTCCTCGCATCAGTCGAGGTGAAGGGATTCGAACCCCCGACCCTCTGGTCCCAAACCAGATGCGCTAACCGGACTGCGCTACACCTCGTTCTCAAATGCGGTGCAAATTTACCACCTTTTTGTGTTTCTGCAAATTTTTTCGGGCACTTTTTTCTTGAAGAATGAATATTTTTTCTTTATGATTGAATATCAGACGCTTAATTTCAGGTGTAGATAGAGGCCCAATGCGGCTTGGGCGAGTAGAATGGCGGGTACGCCGATGAAGAACTTCTTGTGGAGGGTCTTGTGGCGCAGTTTGTACATGGCGCAGAGGGCTCCGACAGAGCCACCGATGGCGGCGAGGAGGAGCAGGTTCTTCTCGGGGATGCGTCTCGCATTGCTTTTTTTCGCGAGCCGTTTGTCCCATGCGTAGACGAGGAAGGTCACGATGTTAATGGCCGCGAGATAGACGAGCAGTAATTTGATGTCCATATTGTCTTAAATAAAAAGGGGTATGCCGTTTGGCACGCCCCAATAATCGATGAAGGCATCGCTCCCGAGGGGGAGACGGATGCTGTTAATATTTCATTTTATCCTTAGAAGGATTTTTCCAGAATATTTTACCGTCCACATACTCTTGAGCAGCGATCAAGGTTGGCTTAGGAAGTTTCTCGTAGAATCTGGAGATTTCTATTTGCTCACGGTTTTCGAATACCTCCTCCAAGTTGTCGTTGAAAGAAGCGAACTCCTGTAATTTCTTGTCCAATTCCGCCTTCATCTCTACGGCGATTTGGTTGGCACGGCGAGCGATGATGTTCACCGTCTCGTAAACGTTCCCCGTGTCGGCGCAAAGCTGGTTCATGTCGCGGGTGATGGTGTTAGTCGGAGCTGTTACTTTTTTGTAGTCCATGATTTATATATGTTTTTAATTTGTTCTTCTCTCTTCAATATGTTTGATGTACCGTTGGGACTTCTCGAGGATCTTGTCCGCCTCCTTGCGGTGTTTGCCCTCAGGGAACTCACCTATGTAGTTGTAGTACTCGTCGATGGTGTCTCTGTAGCGGTCTTCCATCTTCTTTTCCACACTCTTCTCGGCTTGCATGTACTTCGACTCGAGGATAAGGAAGAATAGCTCCTCTTTCCTTTTCGTTTCGGGGTAGTGCTTCAATGCGTTGGTCGCGGTCACCACGGCCGATTGGTAGTTATTACCCATGTAATCGCCGAGGTCGAAGTATAGCTTGGCGTTGAGGTACTCCTTCTCCGCCAATTTCTCCTGCAATTCCTCCAAGTACTTCAATGCTTCGGGCACTTTGTCGCTTTGAGGGTAGAGGTTGGTGAACTCGAGCAGTTCGTCTATCGCCTCCGATGTGCTTGTTTGGTCGAGCTTGACCTCTGGCGACACCTTGTAAAGACATACGCCGACAAGGAATTTGCACTCTTCGGCGTGCTTGCCTTGCGGATAGCTGCGCCCGTAGGATGCGAAGTAGCTCTTTGCGATCTCATAATCCTTGTTTTTATAGTGAGACATCGCAATCGTATATACCACGTTCTCCCCTTTCTCTGTGCCTCTGAAGGCGGACCCGACGGTCTCTAGAATGGAGTGCGCCTTGTAATATTCCCCCTTCTCATAGTACTCCATCGCCTTCTCGTACTTGAAGTCGTTGTCCGTACTCTTCAACACTTTGTTGTATCCCCCGCAAGAGAATAAACACAACGCGGTGATTATTAATGTTATATGTCTAATCGTCTTTCCCATCATAAATCTAATCCGCGAAAATAGGTAAAATCGTTTGAAAGATAAAAGAAAAACATCCATTTTTAACTATTTTAAATAAAATGTTTTTATTTCTTTTGCGTCTGAATTTGGTATATTTATAACATGCATTAGTATAAACGTTTATTTGTATAGAAAATTATGTTGAAGAGAATTTTGTCGATTTCCGGGAAACCGGGTTTGTTTGAGTTGGTTTCTCAGGGAAAGAACATGTTGATTTTAGAGTCTCTCACGGAAAAGAAGCGCGTTCCTGCTTACACGCATGAGAAGATTCTTTCGCTTGGTGATATCGCTATATATACGGAGTCTGGTGAAGTTCCTTTGGTGAATGTCTTGCGTTCCATGAAGGAGAAGGAGAATGGTAAGGTCGTCTCTTTCGACCCGAAGAAGGCGGATGGCAAACAACTTTCAGATTATTTGGCCGCTGTGTTACCTGATTTCGACCGTGATAGGGTCTACTCTTCTGACATCAAGAAACTGATCTCTTGGTACAATATCCTGATCGAGAGCGGACGTGATGATTTCGAGGAGAAGAGCGGGAATGAGGCTCCGGCTGAGGAGGAAAGTAAATAAGCATGGGCAAACTGGATTGCCTCCGTGGGCGGGTGTTGCCCGCATCCATGGTGTGATCCTCTCCTTTGCTTCGAAAAATAGGGAAGTTGAGTTTTCTTCTTCCCTTTCTTAATTTTATAGGGGCTCGTGTCTATGTTGAAGGTTCTCTATTTCTCACCATGGTATCCTCATCGGTACGATGCGATGTTGGGCTTGTTCGTCCGTAAGCATGCGGAGGCGGTCGCCCGACGTTGCCAGGTCTGTGTGTTGTATCTGTTCGCGGACGAGAAGGTGAGGCGCTATGAGGTGGTGGACCAGGTGACTAATGGGGTGCGGGAGTTTTATGTCTATTACCCGTTCCTGAATTTTCCTCTCCTGAGACCGTTGACAAAGGCTTTGGGCTTCGTCCTGGCATTCCTGAAAGGCTATGCGAGGGTGAAAAAGTGTTTCGGCAAGCCTGATGTGACTCAAGCGAATGTACTGACGCGTTGCGGCCTTCTGTCTTACCTGCTGAAGGTTTGCTCCGGCATTCCTTATCTGGTGGTGGAACATTGGACCCGGTACTTGCCTCATAAGGATGGATATAGGGGGTTCTTGCGGAAACGGGTCAGTGAATTGGTGGTGAGAAATGCCTCGTATGTGCTCCCCGTGAGCGAACACTTGGCGGGGGTGATGCGTGATTGGGGACTGAAAAGTGACCATTACGGGGTGGTGCATAATGTGGTGGACGATTTCTTTTATGACTCGGAAAAAGTGCATGCCGCTAAGTTTAGGTTCCTACATGTCTCTTGTTTTAGCGAGCGTGAAAAGAATGTCTGTGGCATCTTACGGGCCCTGAAACGATTGGCGGAGAGAAGAGGTGATTTTACGATGGTGATGGTGGGTGTTGGCCCTGATTATGAAATGGTTAGGCGTTATGCGGAGGAATTGCATCTTCCCGATGGCCTTGTCTCTTTCCTTGGCGAACTGCCCCCGGTGGAGGTCTGCCGTTGTTTCTCCGAAGCGGATGCTTTTGTGTTGTTCTCTAACTTTGAGAATGCGCCGGTGGTCATCTCGGAAGCGTTGGCTACGGGCACGCCGGTCATCTCTACTAACGTGGGGGGCATTCCTGAAATGGTGGACGACGAGTCGGGCTGCCTGATCAACCCGGGCGATGAGGAGGCCCTTTGTGATAGAATGGGTTGGATGATAGACCATCATGCGGGCTATGATGCGGAACGTGTCCGCGAGAAGGCCCGTTGCTATGGATACGATGAGGTGGGTCGGTTCCTCGTCTCCTGCTATGAAGAGGCGGTGAGGACTGGTCGGTAGTGTCGCTTCTCTCTTCCTTGGCAGAAGACAAAGAAAAAAGCGACGGTTTTGCCATCGCTTTCTTGTTAAGTTAATAAATGATTCCTTGGTGTTTTCTTTCCCCTGCGGATCCCGCTATCCTACCTTCTTCTGCAACTGGTCGTTCCCTTTGTAGTTCTTGCAACCTGTCGCGATGGAGGATAGGGCGTCTTGAATCATGTAGAAGGCCTCTTTGAGGGTCTTGTCCGCTTGGGTGAGTCTGCATACCAAGTCTTTCGTTACGACCATGGTTTCAGGAGAGTCACAGTCTGATGGACTGACGTTCGCGATGTCATTGGTGAGGGGTTGGATCTGTTTTTGCTCAAACTGCAGGATATTGAATTTCTGCTTCATGTCTGCCAACAACCGATCGATTTCCCTAGCGATGTCTGCCGCGCTTTTCCTTGTAATAGGCTCTAGTTCCTTTTCCATTGTTTTGGCGTTTTGTTAGTTCATATTCGTTCCCGCTAATATAGTCATCTGCGGTGGAGATATGAAATTTTTAGGAACCGAGTTATTAACAAAATGCGGAATGACAAATGTCTTGAAAGAGAATTTGTCCCTATTTTTCTGGCGTTGATTCGGTCGAAAAGTTCCTCAATCCTCGCATCTCTTCGATTTGAAGGCCAAGGCGTACATCCTCATCTGCTTCACCATGGCGAGCATTCCGTTGGATCGGGTGGGGGAAAGGTGCTCTTTCAACCCTATCTTGTCGATGAAGTAGAGGTCGGTCTCCAGTATCTCGTCTGGGGTGTGCCCGGACATCACTTCGACCAGCATGGCGACGATGCCCCCGGCGATGTCGGTGTTGCTCTCGCCTTGGTAATAGACCAGGCCGTCCTTGTATTCCGCATAGACCCACACCTTGCTCTGACATCCCTCGATGAGGTACTCGTCCGTTTTGTATTGCGGGTCGATGCCTGGGTTAGACATGCCCTTGTCGATGATCTGCTGGTACTTGTCCAACCAATCGTCGAGGAATTCGAACTCCGAGATGATCTCTTCTTGTTTCTCCGCTATTGTCATGGTGTATGTGTTTAGTCTTCTTTATCTTCTTCCGAACATTTTCGCGGCACGTTCCACGCCTGCCACGAGGGTGTCGATCTCCTCTTCGGTGTTATAGAGTCCGAAGGATGCCCGCACGGTTCCCTCGATGCCGAACGCTGTCATGACGGGCTCCGCACAGTGATGGCCGGTGCGCACTGCGATGCCGAGTTTGTCGAGGATGGAGCCGAGGTCGTATGGGTGGATATCGCCGACGAGGAACGAGATGAGTCCGCTCCGTTCCTTCGCATTGCCGATGAATCGTATGTGCTCGATTCCGCTCAGCTTCTCCTTGGCGTATCTGACCAGCTGCTGCTCATGCTCCGCGATGTTCGCCATGCCTATTTTGCTGACGTAGTTCAACGCCGCCGCCAAGGCTGTAGAGCCGATGTAGTCGGGTGTGCCGGCCTCGAACTTGAATGGCAGCTCGTTGAAGGTGGTCTTTTCGAAGGTCACCTTCTTGATCATCTCGCCACCGCCTTGGTAAGGAGGTAGTTTGTCGAGCCAAGCCTCTTTACCGTAGAGCACGCCGATGCCTGTCGGTCCGTAGATCTTATGCCCGGAAAAGACGTAGAAGTCTGCGTCGAGCTCCTGCACGTCGATCGGCATGTGTGGTACCGATTGCGCACCGTCCACCAGTACGGGGATGCCGTGTGCATGCGCTTTCTGGATGATTTCCCTCACTGGGTTCACCGTTCCGAGCGCATTGGAGACGTGCGTCACGGATATGAATTTTGTCTTTTCCGTGATGAGTTGGTCCAGCTGGTCCACTTGCAGCACACCGTCCGCATCGAAAGGGATGACCTTCAAGCGGATGTCCCGATCTTGTTGCTGCAGTTGCCAAGGGACAATGTTGGAGTGGTGCTCCATCTGCGTGATGATGACCTCGTCACCGTCCTTGCATTGGCTTCTGCAGAAGGAGGAGACCACCAGGTTGATGGCTTCGGTCGTGCCGCGGGTGAAGATGATCTCGCGGGCATATTTCGCGTTGATGAACTTCCTCACGGTTTCGCGGGCCGCTTCGTGGGCTTCTGTCGCCTCTTGGCTCAGAAAATGCACGCCGCGATGGATGTTTGCGTTGTGGTTCAGATAGTTCTCGCTGATCTTCTCCACCACGCAGAGCGGTTTTTGGGTCGTCGCCGCATTGTCCATGTAGACAAGCGGTTTGCCGTATATCTCTTTCTTCAGAATAGGGAAGTCCTCCCTGATTTTTTCTATGTTGATACTCATCTTGCTATCGTTTTTTATATTTTGCGCGAATGTATTAAAAAAGTGCCAATCCAATATCTCCTTATGGTAAAAATGCATCTTCTATGTGTTCGATTTTGAATGAACTGTTCTGGGCACCGACGACGACGGAGAGGATGTCGAACTGGGTAGGCATCATGATGTTGAATTTGAAGATGTAGGCTTCCGCCGCCATGATGGTGTTGCGCATCTTCGTCTTGTTCACGGTCTCCGCAGGCGCTAAAAGATAGTTGTCCCGTCTGGTCCGCACCTCCACGACCACCAAAGTGCCGTCCTTTTCCGCCACGATGTCCAACTCCAGCTTGCCGCTTCGCCAGTTCCGATGCCTGATCGTGTACCCTTTCGCCGAGAGGTATTCCACTGCTTTCTCTTCGCCTAATAGGCCTAATTCGTTATGTTCTGCCATGATTCCACAAATAAACAGGTTAATAATAAAATTGAATGATGACGCAAAGTTATGTAAAATTTTCGTTTGCGCAAACGGACGTTTGGTGTTTTCCCTGCATTTGTAGAGACGCACGCTCGTACGTCTCGGAAGGGTACCAATGCATGTGTGTACCGGTCAGCCTGAAAGGCTGGAACAAATACATCCCAATGGCAACGCCTTGGGTGAGGGGGTGCAACCAATTGGAGATGTTATATTCGTTCCGAAAAGTGTATGGTTGGAGCGTTTTGTCGTCCCGAAAAGTGTGTTAAAAAATGTTATTATCGTCCCGAAAAATGTTGTGTTTATTGTAATATAAGGGTGCTTTTACGGAATTATTTGTGTGTGATTCGTTGATCTGCAACGGCATAAATCCTTTTTATTACTCGTCGGAGGATGCCCATTTGGAGGTGGATTTTGTGATTCAAGGAAAGTCTTCTGTTTTCCCTGTGGAGGTGAGGGCGGAGGAGAATGTCTATTCCAAATCATTAAGGGCAATTGTTAATAAACAACCCGATTTAAAAGCTATTCGATTATCAATGAAGGATCTAGACAGGCAGGATTGGATGACGAATTTGCCTTTGTACGCTTTCGTTGAGGAGGTTAAGTCTCTATAGTAAAACGTTTGTCTTCCTGGCCCCTATTTTTACTATCTTCGCGTCATGGCTGGCATCTACATCCATATTCCGCTCTGTAGGAGCCGTTGCGTCTATTGCGACTTCTACTCCTCCACGTTCGACGGCAACCGTTCCGAGCTGGTCGAGGCTATCTGTGCGGAGTTGACCGAGCGTCGGGACTACCTGCGGGGGGAGACTGTGAAGACGCTCTACTTCGGGGGCGGTACGCCTTCGCTCCTGCGCCCGGACGAGCTCTCCAAAATCTTCTCTGCCGTGGGGGCGAATTACCCTTGCGCCTTCGAGGAGGTGACGCTGGAGGCGAACCCGGACGACCTCTCCGATGCTTTCCTGACGTCGCTGAAACGTTTCCCCATTAACCGCTTGAGCATTGGTATCCAAAGCTTCCACGACGATGACCTGACCCTCTTGAACCGCAGGCATACGGCGGAGGAGGCAAAGGCGGCGGTGCGTCGTTGCCAGTCGCACGGTTTCACGAACATCAGTATCGACCTTATCTACGGTCTGCCGAACCAGACCCTCTCCGCTTGGGAGGATAACCTGCGCCAAGCCATCGAACTGGATGTCCCGCACATCTCCGCCTACCACCTGACTTACGAGGAGGGGACGAAGATCTACAGGATGTTGCAGAAGGGGGAGGTGCGTGAGGTGGACGAGGAGCAGAGCGTCGAGATGTTCCATCTGCTTCGCTCCATGCTGCAAGAGGCTGGTATCCAGCAGTATGAGATCTCCAATTTCGCGCGGCCGGGTTGTCATGCGCGGCACAACTCCTCCTATTGGGACGGCACGCCTTACTTGGGTGCGGGTCCGGCCGCCCATTCGTTCGACGGCAAGGATAGACGATGGAATATCTCCAACACGCGCCGCTACATCGAAGCCATTCGCTCGGGAGAACCCTACTATGAATTGGAGGTGCTGGATGAGACCTCCTCCTACAACGACTATGTCATCACTTCGTTGCGCACCATTGCGGGAATGGATTTGAAACACCTTTCGGAGCGGTTCGGTGAACCTTATGTCTCCTATTGTATGAGGCAGGCGCAACCGTTCATTGATAGAGGCTTGCTTCGTCGCGCGTCGGACCGACTCTTTCTGACGGAGCAGGGGCTATTCGTCTCAGATGCGGTGATGGAGGAGTTGATGATGGTGAATGATTAAATGTTAAATGTTATCAATGAGAATCATAGACGTTGCCCATAATCTGTCAGCATACGATCAACTTTTCCATATCTATGGAATAGTAAATCGTAAATCGTAAAATTGTAAATGTCATGACACAAAATGTGATGTTTCTTCCTGATAGTATGTTTTTTAACATATTATTTGTACCTTTGCAAAAAAAAAAGAGATGAAAATAGCTGTATTTCCTGGTAGTTTCGATCCATTTACGATAGGGCACTATTCTGTCGTGAAGCGCGCCTTGAATTTCGTGGACGAGGTGGTGATCGCCATAGGTGTGAATGATGCGAAGAAGTCACTCTTCTCCGTCGAGCAACGGTATAAGATCATCTCTAAAGCATTTTGTGACGAGCCGCATGTCTCTGTGAAGAGCTACGACTCCTTGACGGTCGACTTCGCACGGGAGGTCAACGCTGACATCATTCTCAGGGGCATCCGCTCCATCCAGGACTTCGAGTACGAGAAGACCATCGCCGATGCCAACCGTCGTCTGTCGGGTATCGATACGGTCCTCCTCTTCACGGAGCCGCAACACTCCTTCATCAGCTCTACCGTGGTGCGTGACCTGATCCGCTACGGCAAGGACATCACCACATTCTTGCCTCCTCATGTCTCGGTGGAAGACTTGAAGTAACTCCTTCGCCCCCCTTCTTCCCCCAGTGGAAGGGCCGCTTTCTATTGCCCTAAAAAAGCGCAGTTAATGTTTTTTAACATTAATTATTTCCATGAGAGGATATTTGTTGCTTTTTTTGCGGAAAATTTGGGTGTATAGTATCTGATGAAAAAGAAAGCGAAACATAGATTCTTTAATTCGAAGTTAACGTCGGCGATTAGCATATCAATCGTACTCTTTCTCCTAGGATGTATCATATTTGTTGGTTTCATGTCTAAAACGTTGTCTACCTACGTTTTAGAGAGTGTGTCGTTGACTGTATTCCTGCAGAAGAACACAACGGAGGAGTCCCGCGTGAACTTGGAGAAGTATTTGGCTTCGCAACCCTATGCCAAAAAGGTGAAGTTCATCGACAAGGCGACCGCCATCGAGGAACTTTGCGAGGATATCGGTGAGGACCCGGAAGAGTACAAGGACATGGAGATCGATCGAATCAATGATATGATTGAGGTGAGCATGAATGCCTCCTTTGCGAATAATGACAGTATCCTGCCGATTGTCCAGACCATCCAGCTCTTCGAGTGTGTGGATCGTGTTGATTACCAAGAGAGTATGATTGACCGTATTGGTAATAACATTCAGAAATTGGTTTCCGTGCTCTTCTGTACGGCGGCGGTGTTGTTGTTGATCTCCTATGTGCTGATTAGTAACACGATACAGCTGTTGATCCACTCGGATCGTTTCCTTATCCATACGATGACCTTGGTGGGCGCCTCGAAAGGCTTTGTGCGCCGTCCGTATATCTTGCAGAGCCTTGTCATCGCCATGGCGGCGTTCGTGTTGGCGACCATATATCTGATGGGGTTGGGCTATCTGCTGAAGGATGATTTCCCGCCAAGTCTGGAGGGAATGACGAGCGACCCGATGCTCTACATCGTCGTGTTGGGCAGCATATTCGTCTTCAGCATCATTATCACATGTGTGGCTACGCACCGTGCGGTGAGCAAGTATCTGAAGCAGCAGGTGGATGATTTGTATTACCTCTAATATCGTTTGGGACAAATAAAAATTTATAATAAAGAAATGGTTTTAGTAGAAGAAAATTTCGCGTTGCCTAAAGAGAACCTACGTCTCTTGGTGGTTGGTTTTGTTATCATTTTGATTGGGTGTATTTGCATGCTTGGTGGTGGAAGTAATGATGGTGTTTCCTATAACCCGGAAATCTTCAGTTCGATGAGGATCACGGTGGCGCCGATCATTATGATGATTGGTTTCTTCTTCGAGATCTTCGCCATCATATGGGTACGCAGAAGCAAAAAGACTTTCAGTGAGGATTCTTATGCGCGTCCAGAGGATGATAATGATGGACCTGAGTTGTTGGAGGCAGGAGGTGATGCGAACTCTTCCCGAGCGTCTTTTAGCGGGAAGAGAACCCTTCGTAAGTTGAAAAAATAATTAGGGGAGACTTGGTGTGATGGATTGGTTACAGGCTTTAGTATTGGGTATTATCCAAGGTTTGACGGAGTATCTTCCCGTTAGTAGTAGTGGTCACTTGACCATAGGTTCCTATCTTTTCGGTTTGGAGGACGGTGAGTCCAACCTGATGTTCACCATCGCTGTGCATGTCGCCACGGTGTTGAGCACGTTGGTGATCCTGTGGAAAGAGGTTGTTTGGCTTTTCAAGGGCGTCTTGAAGTTCCAGTGGAACGACGAGATGAAGTATTTCGTCAACATACTTATCTCCATGATTCCTGTGGGTATCGTGGGTGTTTTCTTCAAGGATACGGTGGAGGAGTTCTTCGGCTCCGGATTGTTCCTTGTGGGTCTAATGCTTTTCTTGACTGCCGCGTTGTTGGCTTTCGCATATTTCGCCAAGCCTCGTCAGAAGGAGGAGATTTCCAAATTGGACGCTTTCGTCATCGGTTTGGCGCAGGCATGTGCCGTGATGCCAGGTTTGTCCCGCTCCGGCTCCACGATCGCCACGGGTCTCTTGTTGGGTAACAAGAAGGAAAACCTGGCGCAGTTCTCTTTCCTGATGGTCATTCCTCCGATACTTGGAGAGGCCTTGCTGGATTGCTTGAAGATCGCGAAGGATGGATATGATTCTGTCGCCAGTGGTATCTCACCTCTTGCGCTTTGCGTGGGTTTCGTCACCGCTTTCATCTTCGGTTGCCTCGCTTGCAAGTGGATGATTAACATAGTGAAGAAGGGTAAACTCATTTATTTCGCCGTCTATTGCTTCATCGTGGGTGCGGTCTGCGTGCTGTGCTCGTAATGATTAGTGGAGAATGGATTTCTTGAACGGGGAAATATTATGCTTCGATAAACCATTGGAGTGGACTTCCTTCGACCTGGTCAATAAGGTGCGCTATATGATCAAGCGCAAACTGGGTGTGAAGAAGTTCAAGATTGGCCACGCCGGTACGCTGGATCCACTGGCGACGGGCGTGTTGATCGTATGCACGGGGAAGGCTACTAAGCGAATTGAAGAGTTCCAGTACCAGACGAAGGAATATGTCGCCACGTTGAGGCTGGGCGCCACTACGCCCTCCTTCGACTTGGAGCAGGAGATTGATGCGGAATATCCTACGGAGCATGTCACCCGTGAGATGGTGGAGGAGACGCTGAAGAGTTTCCTCGGGGAGATCCAGCAGATCCCGCCCGTCTATTCGGCCGTGAAGGTGAACGGGAAGCGCGCCTACGACTACGCCCGCAAGGGCAACGAGGTGGAGCTGAAGCCTAAGCTGCTCGTCATCGATGAGATAGAACTGCTGGATTGCCAGTTGCCGTACATCACGATACGCGTGGTTTGCAGCAAAGGCACCTATATCCGTGCCCTGGCGCGCGACATTGGCGTCGCACTGAAGAGCGGTGCGCACCTCACTTCGCTGCGTCGTACGAGGGTGGGGGAGTTCAAGGTGGAGAATTGCATCTCCCTCGAACAATTCCAAAACATTGTAAATGAACAAGAACAGATAAATTCCGATATTGCATGAAATTATCAAAATTCAAATTCAACTTGCCGGAAGAGCAGATCGCTCTTTACCCTGCCCATAACAGGGATGAGGCTAGATTGCTGGTACTCAACCGTAAAACGGGTGAGATAGAACACAAAATCTTTAAGGAGATTCTCCAGTATTTCGACGACAAGGATGTGTTCATCTTCAACGACACGAAGGTGTTCCCTGCTCGTCTCTATGGTATCAAGGAGAAGAACGGTGCGAAGATCGAGGTCTTCCTGCTCCGTGAATTGAACCATGAACTGAAGTTCTGGGATGTCCTTGTGGATCCTGCCCGCAAGATACGTATCGGAAATAAACTCTATTTCGGTGAGGACGAGTCGCTGGTGGCCGAGGTGATCGACAACACCACCTCCCGCGGACGTACGCTCCGTTTCCTCTACGAGGGCTCCTACGAGGAGTTCCGCGAGACCCTTTATAAATTGGGCGAGACGCCGTTGCCGAAGTTCATCAACCGTCCGGTCGAGCCGGAGGACGCTGAGCGTTACCAAACGATCTTCGCCAAGAACGAGGGTGCCGTGGTCGCTCCGACCGCTGGTATGCACTTCAGCCGCGAGCTGATGAAGCGCTTGGAGATCAAGGGCTGCGATTTCGCTTTCCTGACCCTGCACGCTGGCTTGGGCAACTTCCGCGAGATCGATGTGGAGGACCTCACGAAGCATAAAATGGATTCTGAGGAGATGTCCATCTCTGAGGAGTGCACGAAGATAGTGAACCGCGCGCACGAGGCGAGACAACATATCTGCGCCGTCGGAACGACCGTGTTGCGCGCCGTCGAGAGCAGCGTGGGTACGGATGGTTTGATCAAACCGTCAGAGGGCTGGACGAACAAGTTCATCTTCCCTCCATACAACTTCACCGTGGCGGATCGCCTGGTGACCAATTTCCACATGCCATACTCCACCTTCCTCATGATGGTGTGCGCCTTCGGCGAGTATGACTATGTGATGAACGCTTACGACGTGGCTTTGAAGGAGGGCTATAAGTTCGGCCCTTACGGAGACGCTATGTTAATCCTCTAATTCGAACAAAAAAAGATATAGTATCATAATAAAATGGCAAAGAAATTCGCTGAACATTCCAGTTTCAACCTCTCGGACATCAACAAGGAGGTTCTGAAGCAATGGGAGGAAAAAGATTTGTTTCATAAGAGTGTGAAAATCAGGGAAGGTGCTCCTTCCTTCGTCTTCTTCGAGGGCCCGCCGTCCGCAAACGGAATGCCGGGCATCCACCACGTGATGGCGCGCTCTATTAAGGATATCTTCTGCCGCTACAAGACCATGAAGGGCTTCCACGTGAAGCGTAAGGCGGGTTGGGATACCCACGGATTGCCTGTCGAGTTGGGCGTCGAGAAGGAGTTGGGCATCACAAAAGAGGATATCGGAAAGAAGATCTCTGTCGATGACTATAACAAGGCTTGCCGTACCAATGTGATGAAGTTCACCAAGGAGTGGACCGACCTCACCAAGAAGATGGGTTATTGGGTGGACCTCGAGAACCCTTATATCACCTACGACAACAAATACATCGAGACGTTGTGGTACCTCTTGAAGGAACTCTACAAGAAGGGTTACCTCTACAAGGGTTACACCATCCAACCATATTCTCCTGCTGCGGGTACGGGTCTTAGCTCCCACGAGTTGAACCAGCCGGGCTGCTACCGTGACGTGAAGGATACGACCGTCGTGGCACAGTTCAAGATGGTGGATCCGAAGCCTGAGATGGCGCAGTTCGGTACACCGTACTTCCTGGCATGGACCACCACGCCTTGGACCCTCTCGTCCAACACGGCTCTTTGCGTCGGACCGAACATCACCTACGTGGCTGTTCAGTCCTACAACCCTTACACGGGTAAGCCTGCCACCTACGTGCTGGCGAAGGATCTGGTGAACGCTCATTTCAACCCTAAGGCCGCTGAATTGGCTTTGGAGGATTACAAGGAGGGCGACAAACTCATTCCGTTCAAAGTGATTGCCGAATACAAGGGCACTGACCTTGTAGGCATGAAATACGAACAACTCTTCGACTGGATCACACCGGAGAATGCTGATCAAGCTTTCCGTGTCATCCCAGGCGATTACGTCACCACTGAGGATGGTACGGGTATCGTCCATATCGCCCCTACCTTTGGTGCGGACGATGCGAAGGTGGCGAAGGCCGCCGGCATTCCTCCGTTGCAGTTGGTCGACAAGTTCGGCAACTTGCGTCCTTCCGTGGATCTGACGGGTAAGTTCTATCTGCTCTCAGACTTGGACGCTGATTTCGTGAAATCACGCATCAACGTGGAGGCCTACAAGAAATTCGAAGGCCGCTTCGTGAAGAACGCATACGATCCTAACCTGACGGACAAGGACGAGACGCTCGACATCTCCATCTGCATGGACATGAAGGTGACCGACAAAGCCTTCAAGATCGAGAAGCACGTCCACAACTACCCGCACTGCTGGCGTACGGACAAGCCTGTCCTCTACTACCCGCTGGATAGCTGGTTCATCAAATCCACCAAGGCTCGCGAGAGAATGATGGAGTTGAACAAGACCATCCAATGGAAGCCTGAATCGACGGGTACCGGCCGTTTCGGCAAATGGTTGGAGAACCTGAACGACTGGAATCTCTCCCGCTCCCGCTATTGGGGCACACCGCTCCCGATCTGGAGAACGGAAGAGGGCACGGAAGAGAAGTGCATCGGTTCCATCGCAGAATTGTTCGAGGAGATCGACAAGTCCATCAAGGCTGGTTTCATGAAGGAGAACCCTTGGAAGAACTTCAAGGTGGGCGATTACTCGAAGGAGAACTATGATCCTAAGAACATTGACCTCCACCGTCCATATATCGACAGCGTCATCCTGGTTTCCGACAGTGGCAAGCCGATGAAGCGTGAGGCGGACTTGATCGACGTATGGTTCGATTCAGGCGCCATGCCTTTCGCACAGCAACACTATCCGTTCGAGAACAAGGAGGTGGTCGATAACGGTGAGTTCTACCCTGCCGACTTCATCGCGGAGGGTGTGGACCAGACCCGTGGTTGGTTCTTCACATTGCACGCCATCTCCACCATGATCAAGGATAGCGTAGCCTTCAAGGCGGTTATCTCCAATGGTTTGGTGCTTGATAAGAACGGTAACAAGATGTCCAAACGCCTCGGCAATGCGGTCGATCCGTTCGGTGCCATCGAGCAATATGGTTCCGATCCGCTCCGTTGGTACATGATCACCAACGCATCGCCTTGGGACAACCTGAAGTTCGATACAGATGGTGTCGAGGAGGTACGTCGTAAATTCTTCGGCACGCTCTACAACACCTATTCCTTCTTCGCCCTCTATGCGAACGTGGATAACTTCACCAACAGCCAGCCACAGGTGCCAATGAACAAGCGCCCTGAGATTGACCGTTGGATCATCTCTCTGCTCAACTCCCTCATCAAGGAGGTGGACGAGAGCTACAATGACTATGAGCCGACCAAGGCAGGTCGCGCGATCTCTATATTCGTGAACGATCACCTGAGTAACTGGTACGTTCGTCTGAACCGTAAACGTTTCTGGGGTGGCACATTGACAGAGGATAAGCTCGCCGCTTACCAGACGCTCTACACCTGTCTAGACACGGTGGCCCGTCTGATGGCGCCTATCTCTCCGTTCTATGCGGACCAACTCTTCTTGGATCTGAACAATGCCACAGGCTGCGACAAGAGCGAGTCCGTACACTTGGCTAACTTCCCTAAGTACGACGAATCCTTGATCGACAAGACCTTGGAGGAGCGCATGCAGTTGGCGCAAGACATCTCATCCATGACCCTCTCTCTCCGTAAGAAGGAGAACATCAAGGTTCGTCAACCGTTGAAGCAAATCATGGTGCCTATCTTGGCGGAGCATGAGCAGGAGAATGTCGAGGCGGTGAAGGACTTGATCATGAACGAGGTCAACGTGAAGGAGATCAATTTCGTGCGTGACTCAGCCGGCATCCTTGTGAAGAAGATCAAGCCAGACTTCAAGAAGCTCGGTCCTAAGTGCGGCAAGAACATGAAGACGGTTGCGGCACAGTTGCAGAGCCTGTCGCAAGAGCAGATCGCGCAGTTCGAGAAGAACGGCAGCTATGAGATCTGTCTCGACGGATGCTGCGTCGTTGTGGACAAGGCCGACGTGGAGATCCTTTCGGAGGATATCCCAGGCTGGTTGGTAGCCAACAACGGAACAATCACCATCGCACTCGACGTGACCATCACGCCTGAGTTGCAACGGGAGGGTATCGCGCGTGAGTTCATCAACCGTATCCAGAACATCCGTAAGACAAGCGGATTCGAGATCACCGACAAGATACTTATCGACATCGAGAAGAACGATAATGTAAATGCTGCGGTGGAGCAGTTCAAGGAGTACATCTCCTCGCAGGTGCTCGCCAACAAGATCTCCTTGGTGGAGAAGGTGGCCAACCCGACCGAGTTGGACTTCGACGACTTCAAGGTGAATATCGAGGTGAAGAAAGCGTAAGCTTGAATGTTAAATATGGGGGGGCGAATCATTGCTTAATGGTTCGCCCTTTATTATCCCTTCCACATGAAAAAGAAACTATTCCTCCTATTCCTCCTCCTATCCGTGGCCGTTGGTGGCGCTTACTATGTACGTCAGCAAAGGAGTTACAAGGAGGGTGATATTCTCTTCCAGGTTTCGAAGAGCGGTCAGTCCCCATTGATTCAGAAAGCCACCGGCTCGAAATGGTCCCATTGCGGTGTCGTGGTTGAGAAGGGCAAGAAGATGTATGTGCTGGAAGCCTCCAAGGTGGTCAAGCTGACACCCTTGCAGGAGTGGATCAAGCGAGGGAAAGACGGGAAGGTGAAGAAGATGCGCGTGAAAAAGGGGCCTGTTAAGATCAAATACAAGAAATACCTCGGCAAGCCATACGACCTTGCCTTTCAATTCGACAACGGCAAGTGGTATTGCTCGGAACTAATCTATGACATCTACAAAACACAGTTAGGCATAGAGCTTTGCAAGCCTCGGACGATCCGTGAGTATCGCATCGAAGGCATGGAGGATGTCCTCAAGAAAAGAGGCATGGACCTCGACCAAAGGGTGGTCGCCCCTTGTGATTTGCTGAACTATTGATTGCCTTTCTTGATTTCCTTAGCCTTTGCTATGACAATACGATATTTTCAGGCATAGTGTTATCATTATATTGCCCTTATGACTCTCAAGGTTATATATAGTCTCACAATTATGTGCCGAGAATGATTGGTCAAGCATAAGAATTGTATTAAAATTCTCGAATGGCAATTGCTTCCCATACTCCATTGTTATCCTTGCCTTTGTGCTTTATGATCCCCATCTTCTGCATTGTAGAAAGGTCACGCTCAATGGTACGTTGGCTCACCGATAAAGTCTCCGACATTTGTTTGCCGGTAATTGTGGGAGACTCCTTGATAAGATTGAGTATTTTCTGCTGACGTTCAGTGAGTTTCGTCTCCGACAAGTCTCCGTCATGGTCTCCGACATCCTGTGTGTCGGCAGTGGCATATATAATGGTCTGAAATTGGGTCGGAGTAGATTTGAACACTGGTTTCAGCTTTTCCTGATATCCATCCAATGCTTTGGTTTCATTGCAGATGCGTGTGAGCCCACTGCCACGTTTCTCCATATAGTCCAATTGTGCCATTACGTTTGCGAGTATGGGATTGCGTCTTTCAGAAGAAACATTTGCAATGTCTAGATTCTGTATCAACAAGCCATTATACATGCCGCCTGGAGATGTTACAGTAATTCGGTCATCATAAATGTCAAGATGAACTTCACTGCCCATTACTGTGTAGTCGCGGTGGATGAAATGGTTTACCATCGCTTCCAAAACGGCACGTTCGGCATACTCAGGTTTGTTCTTTCGGCCATCAGGCAGTTTTTCCCAACCTCTCTTTGTGTTAGATTTCACAAAGTTCATAGCTTCACGAAGAAGCAAAAGAACATTACCTGTAAATTCAGCATCATTGATTGCATCGCTTTTGCCTATTCCGTCCCAACGAGTGCAATATAATCGAGACTGCCATAATGGACAGTCATCTGCAAATAAAGCTCCTGCATTTGTAAGAACACCGGTGTTTGTGACAAGTCCAAAAGACACGAGAAACTTCTTGTCCCATTCCTGTGTGGTCTGTTTCTTGAACGTGTTTGCTAATATGATAAAAGTATTGTCTTCTGCCTTATAATCTGTGACAAGTGAATCAAATGTTTTGTTTGAACCTTTGAGCACCAGTCTAACCATCTGTTCAGCTGAGGCAGGAAGACTCTCATCACCTATACGAACAAAGGCGACACGTTGACCGTCGCCAACATAATAGTATGGCGTATAGTTCCCTGAATGTACTTTTACCTGCAAGACATCAAGATTGTCAGTCTTATGGGGTATCATCTCTACGTCAGGAAGCGGATCCATATAGTCACGAATCTTTCCACTGATTACCTCACATATGTGCTGCATATCATCAAGTCCCCTGACATTGCCTTCATTATCAATACCAAAGAAAAGGGATCCGCCAAAGCCATTGGCAAAAGCACTTACACTCTTCAACCAACTCTTAGGTTTCTTTTCTTCGAGCATCAATTTGAAATCGTATGCTGTACATTCGGCAGTCAGAGTCTCCAATTTCATTTGTAATGACGGTTACAATAAAAAATAAGATTTCTTGTTCTTGGCTTGTAAAGGTACTACTTTTTCTCGGAATGAAAGCAGAAAAACACTATTTCGCAAGCAATGTGCAATTTAAACAGCTTTGCAAGCCTCGGACGATCCGTGAGTATCGCATCGAAGGCATGGAGGATGTCCTCAAGAAAAGAGGCATGGACCTTGACCAAAGGGTGGTCGCCCCTTGTGATTTGCTGAACTATTGATTATATTTGTGATATGTTGTTCATATCCAATTGATTATAATAGTTTTCGTATGCGCAAACCACTACTAATATTCCTGCTGATTCTTTTCACCGCCGGTCTTTGCTTTTCGCAGGATGACCAGGTACAGTACATGAAGGTCCATGGAGAGCTAATCAAGGTCAACGACTCGCTCTGTTATCTGGTGAGGAAGGGCTTTAGTAGGCGGGATAAGACCCCTTGGGAGCCTTTCTGCGGGAAGTTCAGCAACCTTTGGTATGAGGAGGGGTTTGAATACACCCTGCAAGTAAAAGAATACAATCCTCATGCGGACACGATGTTTGTGATTAAAACAGTGGCAAGCTATGAAGTGCCAAGGGTATTCATGAGGGTTCATAAAGAGAGAATCACGGTCAACGATTCGCTCTGCTATCAGATTAGAAAGGGTTGGGGAAGGCGGGATACGACTGCTTGGGAGCCTTTTTGCGGGAAGTTCAGCAACTTCTGGTATGTGGAGGGGGTTGAATACACCCTGCAGGTGGAGAAATACGATCCCCACGCGGACACCATATTCGTGATAAAAAAAATCACCAGGTCTTCTGTGGACGAAGAGAAATTGCAAAAAATACTAAAAGAGAAACGAATGCGCTTGAAAGAGAAGGAAAGAAACGATACCATCCGGGCCATCCCAGTGAAGCGGAGGAATATGAAGAGATAGGGGAATCCTACCCTATTAGGACAGAAAAAAACTTGTAATTTATTAGCCGTTAACCCTAGTCTACAGTTGGGAAAGCGTCATAATGTGTATATTGGTGCGGAAATGTGCCGACTTTGATTTAATTGTCTGATATCAATAAATTTATAAGTCGTAAGAATTTGTTTGTGAAAGTTTTGCCGCGAATGCATAATGTTTTTATCTTTGGATGGTTGATTTATGTTTTTTTTTGTTGGAAATCTTTAATTTGCAAACTAACAAATATTGAAATGAAAGAAGAAAGTTATGGAAAAAAGATGAGCCATTACATGTATAAATGGTTTGTCTGTTTATTGTTAATGTGCATTCCTGCCATAGGAAATGCGTTTGTTGTTGGAGACCTTGCGTACGATGTGCGCACAGGAGGAGGAAATACCGTGAATGTACATGCGGCAAGCACGGAAATCTCTGGAGATATTGTTATTCCGGATACGGTGGAATACGAAGGAGTAGTCTACACTGTCGTTGCAATAGGTGGAGGTGAAGTCTTCATTTCGTGTGAAAATTTGACCTCCGTGGTGATTCCTAATACGGTGAAGACGATTAGTGGTAGTGCGTTTAAGTGGTGTTCCAACTTGACGAGTGTGAAGTTGCCTGATTCCCTTGTGACGATACCCAACCAAGTGTTCAATCAGTGCTTTAAATTGGCTAATGTGACGATACCTTCATCGGTGAAAACCATCGAGTATGATGCGTTCAAGGCGTGCGAGAAACTTTCTCCGCTCACGGTTCCTTCCAGTGTTTCTTCCATTGAAGGCGACGCATTCTCAGGCATAGACACTGTTTACTATTCGGGGTCCGCATCAGGAACTCCATGGGGTGCTGGTGTTGTTACTGAAAAGGGAAAGATCACCCTTGCCGCTGGAAGCTACTTCGTGGTAGACGACTACAAGTACAAGGTGGAGAGCGCTACTGATCATACCGTAGCCATTTCCGCCGCTAATACGAGTATCTCTGGCGCTATCGAGCTCCCGAGCAAGGTGACATACGGTGGTGTGGAGTATACCGTTATCATCGTCGATGGCAGCGGGTTCGAATCATGCACTGAAATCACTTCAGTGGTTGTTCCTAACTCAGTGATTGAAATTCGTGGTAGCGCCTTCAAGTGGTGCTCTAAGCTGACTAGCGTGACAATCCCTGAACATATCAATAAAATCCCTACCCAGTGTTTCAACCAATGCTACAACTTGGTGGATTTTACGATTCCGTCGGTAGTGACTCTCATCGAGCTTGATGCGTTCAAGGCTTGCGGAAAATTGTCGCCACTTACTGTGCCTGATAGTGTGACCAGCATCGGGCGTTATGCATTCTCAGGCATAGATACTGTTTACTATTCTGGTCCCGCAACGGGTGCCCCATGGAGCGCAGGTGTTGTTATCGGGAAGGACAAGCCTGTCAAGGGTAGCTACTTTGTGGTAGGCGACTACAAGTACAAGGTGGAGGATGACAAAGAACTCACGGTGGCTATTTCTGCCGCTAATACGGACATCGCTGGTGACCTCGAACTCCCTAGCAAGGTGGTATACGATGGTTTGGAGTACACTGTTACCATCGTTGATGGTGGTGGTTTCAGATCCTGCGGTGATATCACATCTGTGGTAATCCCTAACACGGTTCAGGAGATCCGCGGAAGCGCCTTCAAGTGGTGCTCAAGCTTGACCAGCGTGACGATCCCTAGCCATATCACGAAGATCCCTAACCAGTGCTTCAACCAGTGCTACAACTTGGAGGAGCTGACGATCCCTTCAGGTGTGACCCTCATCGAGTACGACGCGTTCAAGGCGTGCGAGAAGTTGTCTCCGCTTACAGTGCCAGACAGTGCGACCCGCATCGAGTATGACGCCTTCTATGATATAGACACTGTCTATTACTCAGGTGATGCGACAGGCAACCCATGGGGCGCAGGAATTGTTATCGGAAAGAATAAGCCTACGAAGGGAAGTTTCTTCGTGGTAGGCGACTACAAGTACAAAGTGGAGGATGACAAAGAACTCACGGTGGCTATTTCAGCCGCTAATACGGACATCGCTGGTGACCTTGTTCTTCCAAGCAAGGTGGTATATGACGGTGACGAATATACGGTTATCATTGTCGATGGCGGCGGTTTCAGATCATGCGCCGAGATTACTTCAGTGGTTATCCCTAACTCAGTGATTGAAATCCGCGGTAGTGCCTTCAAGTGGTGCTCTAAGCTGACCAGCGTGACGATCCCAGGACACATCACGAAGATCCCTAACCAATGCTTCAACCAGTGCTACAACTTGGAAGAGCTGACAATCCCTTCAGGTGTGACCCTCATCGAGTACGACGCGTTCAAGGCGTGCGAGAAGTTGTCTCCTCTTACAGTATCTGACAGCGCGACCCGCATCGAGTACGACGCATTCTCTGGCATCGACACTGTTTACTACTCTGGTGATGCTACAGGCAACCCTTGGGGCGCAGGTGTTGTTATCGGAAAGAATAAACCTTCCGTTGGAGGTGTCTTCGTTGTAGGCGACTTCAGATATACAATTACGGATACTACAAACCATATCGTTGCTGTAGCCGCAGCCAACACTGATATCAGCGGTGACATCGTAATCCCTAGTTCAGTTGAAATCGACGGTGTTGAATATACTGTTGGTCTCATCGGTGGTGAGGGCGTCTTCAGATCTTGCGGTGAAATCACTTCAGTGGTTATCCCTAACTCAGTGAAGACCATCAACGGTAGTGCCTTCAAGTGGTGCTCTAAGTTGGTTTCCGTAACGCTTCCGGATTCTATCACTAAGATCCCTAACCAATGCTTCAACCAATGCTACAACTTGGTGGACGTGACGATTCCTGCTGGAGTGACCAGCATCGAGTATGATGCGTTCAAGGCATGCGAGAAGTTGTCTCCTCTTACGATTTCTGACGATGTGACCAGCATCGAGTACGACGCATTCTCTGGCATCGACACTGTTTACTACTCTGGTGATGCTACAGGCAACCCATGGGGTGCAGGTGTTGTTATCGGAAAGAATAAGCCTACGAAGGGAAGTTTCTTCGTGGTAGGCGACTACAAGTACAAAGTTGAGGACGATACGGCGCTCACGGTAGCCATTTCAGCCGCTAACACGGACATCGCTGGTGACCTTGAACTTCCTAGCAAGGTGGTTTACAACGGCTTGGAGTACACTGTTACCATCGTCGATGGTGGCGGTTTCAGATCCTGCGGTGATATCACATCTGTGGTAATCCCTAACACAGTTCAGGAGATCCGCGGAAGCGCCTTCAAATGGTGCTCAAGCTTGACTAGCGTGACGATCCCTAGCCATATCACGAAGATCCCTAACCAGTGCTTCAACCAGTGCTACAACTTGGAGGAGCTGACAATCCCTTCAGGTGTGACCCTCATCGAGTACGACGCATTCAAGGCTTGCGAGAAGTTGTCTCCACTCACGGTGCCTGACAGCGCAACCCGCATCGAGTATGACGCCTTCTACGGAATTGATACTGTATACTATTCTGGTACCGCTACGGGCAGCCCATGGAGCGCAGGTGTTGTTATCGGAAAGAATAAGCCTACGAAGGGAAGTTTCTTCGTGGTAGGCGACTACAAGTACAAAGTGGAGGATGATACGGAGCTCACGGTAGCCATTTCAGCCGCTAACACGGACATCGCTGGTGACCTCGAACTTCCTAGCAAGGTGGTTTACAACGGCTTGGAGTACACTGTTACCATCGTCGATGGTGGTGGTTTCAGATCCTGCGGTGATATCACATCTGTGGTAATCCCTAACACGGTTCAGGAGATCCGCGGAAGCGCCTTCAAATGGTGCTCAAGCTTGACTAGCGTGACGATCCCTAGCCATATCACGAAGATCCCTAACCAGTGCTTCAACCAGTGCTACAACTTGGAGAGCTTGACGATCCCTTCAGGTGTGACCCTCATCGAGTACGACGCGTTCAAGGCGTGCGAGAAGTTGTCTCCGCTTACAGTGCCAGACAGTGCGACCCGCATCGAGTATGACGCCTTCTATGGCATCGACACTGTTTATTATTCAGGTGATGCGACGGGAACCCCATGGGGCGCAGGTCGTGTCATAGGAAATGAGGTTAGTGGCGAGGAATTTATATTCTCTGGCAGCAATAATGAGATCCTGGTTAGATATGTCGGGTCTGATTCTGTTGTGATTATTCCTTCTCATGTGAAGGAGATCGGAGAACGTGCGTTCTATAACAACACTAGTTTGTATGCAGTGTATATCCCTAACACCATTAATGCTATTGAAAGCGAGGCGTTCTCGGGATGTTCTACGTTGTCTTCCGTGGAGGTGCCTAATTCTGTCACCTATATCGGAGATGGGGCCTTCTCTAATTGCAGCAGCTTGTCTTTCGTTAGTATCCCAAGCTCTGTTGAGTATGTTGGTTCTAACCTCTTTAAGGGCTGTACTGAGTTGCAGGTGACGTTTAATGTGAGACCTGCCGCTTTGCGTGGCGTTTCAACCAATGGTATCTATTGTCAGGCGGAGAGTCAGCCTGCAGGTTGGGATATGAACTGGAATACTGACAATTGCAAAGTTGTCTGGAACACTCCATTCGTGACAGTGGATGTGGAAGATGTTTACGAGAAGGTCGGAAGCGTTGTCTATGCGGGTAGCTACGTGGAGGGCACAGAAGCGACCCTCATCGCTCAACCTGCGGAGGGCTATGTCTTCAAGGAGTGGTTGGAGGATGGCAGTGAGGATAGCGTAAAGACGGTGATCGCGTCTGGCTCGCTGAAGTTCACTCCAGTATTCGCTCCAGAGGCGAATGGTGTTAATTCATCTCGCTCTTCTTTGGATAATGCGAAGATATATTGCGTGGATGGTGCAATTGTTGTCGAGGACGCTACTAGCGATGTGTGTGTCTTCAATATGAACGGTCAACTGATCGCCCGTCGCGGTGATATCCAATCACGTGTCGAGATCACTCTGCCAGCAGGTGCTTACGTTGTCAAGATTGGTAATGCGGCTCAAGTCGCTATCGTCCGTTAACGTGTGCTTGTTGTAGAAAAATAGTCCAATCGGTTTCGCTGAATTGGAACTCTCTTACTGCAAAAACAGTCGCATGGTTCGACTGTTTTTGCAGTTTTTTATTGCGCTTTCCCTCTCATTTCGTTTATATTTGTATGTGTAATGAATTTAATATGAAACGGATATTATTTTTTTTGATCATGCAGGCCACCCTCTTCCCGTTGATGGCGGACGATGGCGGTGTGACGAATGTCGAGGATTGGACATACGGCAATATCTATGTGAAGGAGCCTAATGATAAAATCGCCTTGGAGAAGGAGTTGATGGTGTGTGATAAGGACAGCATCACCGCGGTCTTTGTCTTTAAGAATACGACAGAGGATACGGTTACCGTGGATTGCGCCTTCCCGATGGATGTCAAACTCCCCTATACGTGTGGAAACAAAATGGGAAGGGATTCTTATGAGTTGTGGAGATGCTATTCTTTCCGTGTTTTGAGGTGGCTGTTGGGACCCAAGGATACGTTAAATCCAGTGGAAGTGATAGGTGATGAAGGCACGATTGAACTGAATGACCGTGTCAAGGAGCTGGTCCTCCGACATGATAAGGAGTTGAGGGTGATGGATATGGATCATTACTACCAATACATTGATTCCGTGATACGTGAGGACGATCATCGTAATGGTCTGCCATCTTGCACGATCACTCAGGATGGCAAGCCGGTCACGCTCTTAAACGTGGGTATTGAGAGTGATGTCTCTTCGCAAGATATATCGCTACGGTTCCATTTCCATCATCAATTGACTTTCTTGCCTAACGCTTATTCCATGGTGGTCGTTCGCTATGAGATAGAATCGTTGAAGCAGAGTTATAATGTTATTTATCGCTATTGTTATGATATTTCCACAGGCGGTACTTGGAAGGGTAACATCCACTCTTTTATGGTGGTGGTGCGCAATTGTTCCATGAAAAGTGTTTCGTCTAACCCTACGAACTGCCATTTCGACTATTTGTGTTGTGACGAACTGGAAGAATGTGGCATTTATTTAAAAAAAGAGTATAAGCCAGAGAAGGGTGATTGTTTCTTCTTCGACTATTATGATGCCATTTCATACGATCATGACCAATACCCGGCACCCAAGTATGAGAAGTTATGTTGTGTCCCGCTGAAGGATGTCGAGTCTTCGTCGTGGTTGAATCCAAGTGCTGTGATGGATGGAAGCCAATTCACCTCTTGTGCGATTGTGGATTGGCGGAATGCTTCATTGGAGTTCACTTTGCCGCAAGATGGGTTTGGCCCTTTCATTTGCAATGGGACGAGCGGAGACCTAGTGTCGGTGGAGGATTTGTATGCTTTCGAAAAATCGTTGAGTGGTTCGGGTGGTGAAGCAAGAAAATGGGTCGGTGTTAACGATGTTGTGGATGATAAGCCCTTTAGGATTGATCCATCCATATATGATTATAATTGGCCGAAAGAGATTTCCCTGAAACGTTTGGAAGAACCCTTTGATTCGGTTCCCTTTTCTCTGGAGATTTTTGATATGCGGAAATTCCCTCTGTTGTGCGATTGGGGACGTATCAGTGCAGTGCGGGATTTGAGCTATTTCCCTGCCGGCAGGTATCGTTTGTCCATTAATGATTGCTATTGGGGCAACAGGACCCAAGATACCACCTATGTTACGGAACTCTGGTTCTTGCCTGTCTCTCGTGATATGTCGGAGATGATGTCGGAGGATAAGAAAAGTGAATTCCCGATTTTCCAACATGTGTTCGATTATGTTAGGGGGAAGGAAAATTTTAGAGGTTATATACCTTATGGGACGATTGCACAGGAAGGGGAGGAAACTCTTGGAAATGTATCAGGGCGTTGTTATGTGACTGACCTTTTCGGCAATAAGAAGTTCCATCGTACATACACTAATCCCCCGGAACAGGATGAGAAGGAAAGGAACTTCCCTCTCTTATATGTGGTCATTGGGGCTGTCGCCACTTTGGCGTTGATAGGCGGTTTCGTCTATTGGCGCAGGAAGAGGCGTTAGTGGAGGAGGGGAGTCCTCCCCCTAAAACAGTCTCCGTAAGAACTCCGTCAGATAGAACCGCCAGTTGTACCAAGTATGGCCGCCGCCCGTTTCGAAGTATTCGTAGCGGAATCGGTTGGTCTCCAGTAGTTGCACATACTCCGCATTGGCGTCGTAGAGGAAATCCTCCTTGCCGATGGCGATCCAGTAGAGTGCGGGCTTTTTAGAGAATTGCGTGCGGAGCTTTTCCATGGGGTTCTGGTAGATCGGTATGTCGCCCGCTTCATGACCTACCGCCGCGGAGAAGAGTCCGACGTAATCGAAGTAGTCGGGGTACGCCCTGGAGATCTGCATGGCGTGGAACCCTCCCATGGAGAGGCCGGCTATCGCGCGCGACTGCTTTCTCGGAACGGTATGGTATGCCTTGTCTATGAAACGTATGATGCCGGGGAATGACTCCTCGAAGAGTCCGCTGTAGTTGTGAAGCGAATCAAGGTCGGGCGTGAAGAATCCCTCCGGACCATGTCCGGGCGCTGCCTGTAGGTCTATGTTGCCATTGGGCATGACCACAATCATCGGTTTGACTTTCCCTTGTGCGATCAGATTGTCCAGGATTTGTACGGCTCGGCCCAAGGTGACCCAAGACTCCTCGTCGCCTCCCATGCCGTGAAGCAGGTAGAGGACAGGGTAGCGTAGGCCAGACGACTCATAACCGGCCGGTGTGTAGACGGTTAGCCGTCTGTCCCTTTCCGACTTGTCGCAGTGGTACCAGACGTAGGAGAGGGAACCATGCGGGACATCTTGGTCTCTGAAGTAATCGCTCCATCCACCTTCGACGAAAAGGATGCTGGTGCTCTTCACCACGTCGCGGGTCGTGTAGATATTCGATGGGTCTGTGATGGTGACTCCGTCCACAATGAAACTGTAGTTATAGTAGCCAGGCTCTACGGGACGGAGGGTCGTGAAGCTCCACACACCGTCTCCACCTTTCCTCATGGCGGCGGTTCCTGTCATCTGCGTGGGCATACCATCCTTCATGACGATGGAAGGCGGCAGGAATTCCCCTACCACGAAAACCTCTTTGGCTTGCGGCGCCACCAATCGGAAGGTCACTGTGTTGTTGTCGTAGATCTCAGGAGATATGGTCGGGGTCTTCCACCAGATGGCTTCCTGTGCGGAGAGGTGGAGGATGTGGAATATGAATAGAAATAATGTGATTTTCCTCATCGTGTGAAACGTTTACTTGATGGACAAAGATAATATTATTTGGCCATGTTGCCATTTTTTCTTTTTTTGTTGTTTAATTTTGCAAAAAAAAGATATGAAGAAGATATTGTTATTGCTGTTGGTGTCATTGTCCTGCGTGACGAGTGTTGTTTCCGCAAAGGATGATAAGGGAGATATTCACGCGCTTTTGTTTGTGGAGGGTGGCTATTCACATACTTTCGGTGACTTAAATTGTACGGTGACCCAGTATTTTAGTAGCTTTCAACGGCAACTCAGGAACGGATATACACTCCAAGCCACGGCTATGGGGTGCTTTTCACAGAATCTTTCCGCCGGTGTGGTCGCTTGGAAGAAGGGATTTTCCGCTTCGAATGATGATCTGTTGCATGAAGCCACTGAAAACCAGGATATAAAATATATCGGACTGGCAATGGGTGGACATGAATACTTTGGACCAGGACTGCTTTTCGTTTGCCTCTCTCTGGGGTATACCCATTTCTCTGATAAATATGCTATTCATCACCTTCGCGAGGAAGTGATTGAGGAGGATCGGTTCTCGACGGGGGCTTTGGGCTATCTGTTCGAATGCAAATATATGTTTTGCTTGGGTAAGTACGTTATGGCAGGGCCAGGCATCGGTTATTTCGGGTTCCAGGGCAAAAATTCGGATGGAGAATATTGGACGGATTTCTTGGAAAACGATGGCTTTAGAGTCGACGGGTTCAATATCACCGCTTGCTTGGGACTGAAGTTCTAACCCATTCCCCCTTGAGAATGAGTGGCTTGTGAAATGCCCGTTCTTCTGATTGCGTGAACGAACGATTTCCAGGCCCTCCCTTTCGCTGAAAAACGTGCGGTGGATGTCCATTCTATCTATATTTTTACTATATTCGCATGGTTTTTACAACGATTGTCTAGCGTGTCGTGAAAATTCAGTGTTTATATTTAATATTTAACCTATATGCCTATGTCAGTGAATTTTATCAGAAATATAATTTTTAGCCTACTGTTGCTCCTCCCATGGCAGGAAGTGCTTGCCAAGTCTGTGGTGGTCAGTGGAGTGGAATTTGACGTGTCGGAAACAGACCAGACAGTGGTTATCGTCAATGCGAAGAAAGTGCAGGAGGCGAACGTGGTTATTCCACAAAAGATAGAGTATGAGGGTGTGACGTATACCATCACCGGAATAGGGGAGAAGGCGTTCTATCGCAACGACTCCATAAGGAGTGTCACTCTTCCTGATGGTCTCTTGTCTTTGGGGTCATATGCTTTTGGACATTGCTTGCAGTTGACGGAGATTAATGTTCCTGCAAGTGTCTCTTCTTTGGGAGAGGGCGCTTTCTACGGATGCTCGAATCTTGTGACGGCGGATTTCGGCAAAAGGGAGGGTGGCTTGCAAATAAAACCCAATACGTTTTATTCCTGTACGTCGCTCAAGGATTTAGGCGATTTACACCCTGTCGACTCAATCGGCTACATGGCCTTCTCGAGTTGTCAGAGCCTGACGGGCAAGTTGGATCTGAGGGCGGTTCGTTTCATTGACGCTAAGGCCTTCTACAAATGCGGCGCCATCTCGGAGATCTCGTTTGGCGAGAATTGCTCAATCGGCGAGTATGCTTTCTATGCATGTAAGAAGCTTGGAGAGGTGAGCCTTACCAATCCTTCTCTAATAGCTCATCATAGTTTTATGGGGTGCTACACGATCAAGACGCTTGTCCTAAGGTATACGCACCAATATGATCTGGAGGCGATTGGCGATAGTTGCTTCGAACGCTGCAATGCCTTGGAGACGGTTAAGATAATGGATTATAGTGGATACAATGATGGCCAATATGACTTGTCACTCGTCGTGGAGGCGTGTAAACTCGGTGTGGATGTCTTCCCTCTGAACTCTTCCCTTAAGGAGATCTTTGTGCCGGAGAACAGATTGGAGGAGTATAAGAGCGCAAGTGATTGGTCTCCATATGTGGACCTTTTGGTCGCAACGTCGGACACGACTGAAACCGAAAGGGGTGTGGTGGAGATCGTCGAGGGGGGTGGCTCCGTGGAGATCCCTCAGCCTACACTCAAAGGCAAACGTGTGATCGTCTTCGGCGACTCGAAGGCGGAGGGCGTAGGAAATCAGGTGAATGGAGAGTTTAGATCGTGGGCATATTATATGCAGGAAGAGTATGGATGCATCGTCACGAATGCGGCTGTGGGTGGAACCCATCTGACCCCTACATCCTTGAAGCCTGGATCGGGTGTGAACGGAATCGGTGTCTATAGCTTGGTGAACGCTTGGAAGACGGGCAATTACGCTTTGGTGGACAGCAGTATCTCTTGGGCGCATCAGAGCAAATATGGAACCAGGTGGGATCATGTGCAGGAAATCATCAAGACCACGAAGGCTACGGACTATGATATCGTATGCATCGATGCCGGCACGAACGACTGGAACAATGCGGCAAGAAAATTGGGCAATTGGGAAGATACCAACCCGCTGCAGAACTATACGGTGGCGCTGAAAAACATCATCTCGACGTTGTACGAGCTCAATCCTAATCTCCATATCCTAATCATCCCTCCGATTGTACGTCAGTTGGAGTACAGTGATACGACCACTTTCAGCGACTATTACCGCAACCCGAGGAGCGAACTCTATCTGTATGAGGTGGCCGAGACGATGATTAGTGTCGCTCAGCGATGTGGTGCGGATGTCATCGACGCTTACCATGAGATGGGCTTCACTGCGTCGAACTGGACTACCCTCTATACGGCGGATGGAACGCATCCGAACGAGGCGGGCTACAGGGTGATTGGCGATAAGATAGGTGCGCATCTCCTTAGCAAGATAGCTCCCGTGCCTACGAAGGCCTCGTCGTTTCCTTCACAGGAGCTCCTCCCCGCAGATCAAAAGGTGACGGTGGTGGACCTCAACGGACGTGTTCTCCGCAAGAATGTGGACGCCTCCAAGGTTGCCGACGAATTGCCTCGTGGCGTCTATCTGCTCAACGGAAAGAAGTGCGTCGTGAAGGGTAAATGATCCTGCCAACGGCGCGAATGATATTGTGGGGTCGAATTTTTTTCGGGGGGGGCGAAAATTTTTCGTAGGGGCGAAAAATTTTTCGCCCCTACGTGTTTTGTCGGTTACCCCCTAAAATTCGCGTATCTATATTTGCTCTTTTGTTTTTTTTCGTATATTTACAGATATGATGTAAATTTTGATTGTAATGGGAAGATTATTGACTACACTGATGGCTTTTGCGCTTGCCTCTTCGCTTTCCGCGGCGGACAATTACGGTGATGTGCTCTGGATGAGTGTGAAGACGGGGAAGGTGGGTACGTTTAGCCAAAATGACGCCCCATTGAAGGGCAAACAGTATTCCTTGGGCTCTGAAAAGATTGTGTTCTCACGCTATGACGCCGCCTCCGGCACACTGCTGATGCGGACCCGCAACGGTTTGATGGACTACTCCTTCTCTCAGGATTCTATCTTGTGGAGCTATGATGTCAAGAAGGGTGACCCTGTCCACTTCTTCGGAGATAAAATCATCACTTTTGGCTCGGATATCGTCTGCTTGGACCGCTGGAAGGGTAACCTCCTCTGGAGCCGTCCATTGCGGGACGGTGTGCGCTTCAGCGAATACTTCATGGAGGGAAACGCTTCCTTGCTCGCTGTGACGACTACCCTGAGGCATATAGATTTGTCGGACGGACAAGGCTGGGAGTACGAGGTGGATAAGAAACAGCGCATCAAGAACGCCTCTAAGCAGAATACGGTGGTCACGGGTATGGAGAGTGTCTTCGGTGCCGCAAGCAACCTGATGGCCTCCTTCATCAAGGGTCAGGGAGAGGATGGTTCCGACTATATGTCACAATACGTGGCGGAAGGCGACTTCATCTATTACGCCGCTGCGAATTTTGTCTACAAGATAGAAAAGCCTACCGGTAAGCTCGTGTGGAAGTCCCAACTCTCCACCAACACGAACGGTGACGCGTTGCTTTTCGCCCATGATGATACCACGCTCTTTTACATGAACAAGGGTGTCCATAGCAGTTGGGGCACGGTGGAACCGTACTTCGTCGTGGTGGATAAGGAGGATGGCCATATCGTCCATAACGGTGAGGCGCGCGGCATGGATTTCATCGCCACATTGGAACAGGGGGACAGAGTCTATGCCTTGACGAAGGACCGTTTCGCTCGAATCTACAAGGATAGTTGTTGGGTGGAGCAGGATATCATCGTGAAGCCTGCCGGTGGAGGTAAACTCAACCTGAGCGTCTTCTTGGATGCCTCTTCGCTCTATGAGGGTGAGTTCGGGGCGTATAAACCGATAGTGGACACGGCTTGCATCTATGTGTTAAGGGACGATGAATTGTTCGCCGTGAATAAGAATACTTTCTCTACGGTGAACCGTTACGACATGAATAACATCTGGGCGAAGGTGTTCGCGACGGAACAGTTCTCCATCTACACGAAGAAGGGCTCTTCCGTCTTTGTCTCCAACCAGACGGGTGACCTTATCGCCGAGACGAAGAACATCACAGAGGCTACCCTGCGTGGTGGCAACCTTTGCGCCCTTATCGATGGCGCCTATACGGAGATCAAACTGAGCGATATCGTGAAATCAACTGGAAAGGGTAAGTCTAAGAAAAAGAAATGATCTCTTCCTCCTTGTGGCATGAAACACTCGAACATACCCATATTCATCCCTGAATTGGCTTGCCCGCACCAGTGCGTCTTCTGCAACCAGGCGAAGATCAGCGGACAGATGAGTGTTCCGACACCGGAGGAGATCCCCGCAATCATTGATACATACCTTTCGACGATGAACGACGGACGGGAGGTGGAGGTGGCTTTCTTCGGAGGCTCCTTCACGGGCATTCCTCTTGACCTGCAGGAACACTACCTCGCCGAGGCGCACCGCTATCTGCGGGAGGGCAGGATCTGCGGCATCCGCCTCTCTACTCGCCCAGACTACATCAATGACGGTGTGCTGGACCTGCTGAAGCGCTATGGCGTGACCACCATCGAACTGGGCGCGCAGTCTACCAACGACGATGTCCTCTTGGCTTCTGGCAGGGGACATAAGGCGGATGCGATCCGCAGGGCTTCCGAAAGGATCTTGGAGAATGGGTTCCATCTCGGTCTGCAGATGATGATCGGCTTGCCGCACGACACCTACGAACGTTCCCGCCAGACGGTGGAGGATATCATCTCGCTTGGTGCGGATAATACCCGCATCTACCCGACGTTAGTCATCAAGGGTACTCAGTTGGCCAAGCGCTACGAGTCGGGCCACTATGTGCCGTTGGATTTGCCGACCGCACTCTCTTGGGCGAAGGATTTCTACCTGCGCTTCGAGGCGGCTGGCGTGAATGTCCTGCGTGTGGGGCTCCACGCTTCCGAGGAACTGACCCCCGAACGTTCCCTGCTGGCGGGGCCTTACCATAGGTCGTTCAAGGAGTTGATGATGACGGAGATATGGGCGGATATATTAGCCGAAAAACTGAATGGTTATAACCATCAGGATATGATACTGAAGGTGCATCCCTCGCAAGTGAATTTTGTGTGGGGATATGCCGGGAAAAACAAACGTTTCTTCGAACAGAAGGATTTGCGTGTGAAGTTGCTCACGGATGATCATCTCGGAAAGTATGAAGTGCAGGTTGGCTCTTGTTGACGTGCGGTGTGACGCACACCTCTTGTCCCGCTTGGGCGAGTATGCGGAGGAACTCTTTCTCTTCCGCACGCAAGGCATCACCTATGAATCGGTCTCCTGCCACCCCGATGTCTTTCTCTACCAAGATTCCACCACCACACTTCTGGCACCGAATGCGCCCCAGGCGTTGGCGGAGAAACTCGCTTCCCTATCCGTGCCCTTCCGTTGGGGAGGATCGCCTGTGGGGGAGTCCCTGCGGGATTCCAGCCTGTACAATTGTGTGTCGACCGACACCTGCCTCTTCCACCGGAAAGGCTACACGGACGAGGCCTTGCTCGCCTTGAACTGTGGAAAACGCTTCGTTGGACTTCCGCAATCGTACACCCGTTGCTCGATGTTCCCCCTTTCCGAGCAGTCTTTCATCACTTCCGACGCAGGCATCCATCAGGTGCTGTTACGGGAGGGGTTCTCTTCCTTCCTCTTCTCCCCCGAGGAGATACGGATCCCTGTGCATCGCTACGGCTTCTTAGGCGGAACGTGCGGATGTTGGGGCGATAGACTATTCTTCTTGGGCAATCCGTTGAGGCACAGGGATGGCCCTGCACTTCTCCGTTTTGTGGAGGATGCTGGTCTGGAACCTGTCTCACTCTCCGACGATTATCTCTATGATGGGGGTGGGGTGTTCTTTTGGTGAATAGTTTGCTTGAAAGGGTCTCCTGGTCTCTGATTGCCTTTTATGCGACGCTTTCTCGTGTGGATTATTTCTTCATGATGATGTTTATATGTCTATTTAATTATTAAAAAATTGCACAATGTAAAATAGGAATGTTATATTTGTGGAGTGGATAATAACAGATATTTTTTTGTTTGATTTGATTGAGATAGTTTCTAAATACGTTTTAGGGTAATAATTAAATAAAAATGTAGTGCTTATGGTAAAGAAATTTACGTTGTTGATTATGCTATTGGCCATTTGTTGCTCTGCTCAAGCGGCCAATTACCTCACCTTCACGGCGGAGGTTGATAGTGCCTTGTTTCTGATGAAAAACGATGGAGGCAATAATCCTGACGTCCGCTATTCCATGGACGGTGGTGAGACATGGAGTGTTCTTCATGCAATGGACACGATCGTTCTGAAGAAGAAGAACGACAAGGTCCTGTTGAGAGGGAATAACCCGGACGGCTTCTCCCGTAGTAATTTTGAAATCACTAGATTCGAGATTTACAGTCCTATCGCCGCAAGTGGAAGTGTGATGAGTTTGCTGGATAATACTGGGGAAAGCAAGACGATTCCGGAAACCGCTTCATATTGTTTCACGAATTTGTTTATCCTTAGTGAGGGTTTGACGCAGGCTCCTGAATTGCCTGCCACTTCGTTGTCTGAATATTGCTATTCGAGCATGTTCGCTTATTGCCCCAATCTGAGACAGGCTCCTGAATTGCCCGCCACCACATTGGCTGAATATTGTTACTTGCACATGTTCAATGGCTGCGCTGGTCTGACGCAGATTCCTACTCTTTCCGCCACCACGCTGGCTGAGAAATGTTACATGGGCATGTTCCAAGATTGCAAAGGATTGACACAAGTTCCTGATTTCCCTAAGATCAAATTGGCTGTGGGTTGTTACTTGGAAATGTTCCATGGGTGCTCTGGTCTGACGCAGGCTCCGGCTCTTCCCTCCACTGGAATGGAGATTGAATGCTACGCTGGAATGTTCCAAGGCTGTACAAGCCTGACGCAGGCTCCGGCTCTTCCTTCCACCGAATTGGACAATGAGTGCTACACTGGAATGTTCCAAGGTTGTACAAGCCTGACGCAAGCCCCAGAACTTCCTGCCACCAGAATGAATGTGGGATGCTACGCTAACATGTTCCGAGATTGCATCGGCTTGACGCAAGCCCCTGCTCTTCCAGCCCTCACGTTGGTTAGAGATTGTTATAAGGGTATGTTCGAGGGCTGTACTGGTCTGACAAGCTTTCCTGAGATCTCTGCCACCTCTTTGACAAATGGTTGCTGTTATCAAATGTTCTCTGGATGCGCAAATATCTCCGAGGCCACGGTTCACTTCTCGGATTGGCAAGACTCGGCTTTCAATTGGCTTTTGGATGTTTCTGAAACTGGTACCTTCACATGCCCTAGAGCATTGCTCGAGCAGTATGAGTTTGGTCCGAGTGCGATCCCGTATGGGTGGAATGTGCAATTTATCGATAGGCAGGAGGGTGACACCATCAACTACCTCACCTTTACGGCTGAGGCGGATAGCTCTTCTTTTGCACTCTCCTTTGGATATGAAGATTATCTTTTACCGTACCTGAACGCGTATTATACTTACTCGTTGGATAATGGAGCCTCATGGGATACGCTCAAAGTGGGTGAATTTGTCGTCTTGGCTAAGAAGGGTGATAAAGCATTGCTGAGAGGATATAATTCGAGGGGGCTTTCGGAATATGAACCTCAAATAACTGGCGAGGATATCATTCCAACCGGTACTGCGTTGGAGGAGCTCGATTTGGGTCCATTAATCTGTTCAAACTTCGTCATGACCGGTTCCATCGCCGCAAGCGGAAGTGTGATGAGCCTGATAGACAATATGGGTATGGGCAAGAAAATCCCAGAGCAATCCGAATACTGTTTCGCACGGTTGTTTAAGGATTGTACCAGCCTGACGCAAGCCCCGGAACTCCCTGCCACTACGCTGGGCAGAGGATGTTATTGCAAGATGTTCGCCGGTTGCACCAATCTGAAGAACGCTCCTGCGCTCCCTGCTACAGTGTTGGATGAGAGATGCTATGCGGGTATGTTCGCTGGCTGTACGGGCATGGCGCAGGCTCCAAAGCTCTCGGCCGATTCCTTGGCGGAAGAATGTTACTTCGGAATGTTCATCGATTGTACAGGCTTGACGCAGGCCCCAGATCTCCCTGCTACTGGATATGCTCGGGGTTGTTACCACTATATGTTCAAGGATTGCGCTAACCTCTCTCAAATCAAGGTGAACTTCTCTGGGTGGTCGGAGGATGAGTATGGAACAGCTACGGATACTTGGGTCGAGGGCGTCGCTCCAACGGGCACCTTCATTTGCCCGAAGGAATTGCCTAAAGAGTATGGAGTAAGCAGAATACCTGAGGGTTGGAGGGTGATCTTCTCGAACGAAACTCAGGGCGGGAAGAATGTGATGTCCGAAGAGCTCTTCACTTGGACTGAAGACCTCACCATCTGCGTCCGTGGAGTTGAAGGACTTGTCGAGGTCTACAACCTTAGTGGGCAGTTGTTGCGCACTGCGCAGGCTTCGGCGAGCGAAACATTAAACTTCACCATGCCTTCCGAAGGAGTGTATGTTATTAAAACTGCTACGGAAAGTGTGAAGGTGGAATTGTGAGGCATGTGATTGTTGAAAGATGATTTAGCAGGGGCGCCACAATAAGGTGCCCCTGTTTTGTTTGTGTCGACCGATGAACCATGGCACGACAACCGACACGATTGTGCTGTTTGTGTATTTTTTGATTGATAATGTTGTAAAAATAACATTTCTTTCTTATGTTTGATAATCAGGTGATTGGAACGGTTGCTTATTGTCTAATAAAAAAACTAACAGTATGAACGGGAAAAATTTTTTATGTGCAAGTCTATTCGGGATGTTTATGCTTGCGATTGTATGCTCTGGATGTGAGAAAAACGATGAGGCAAAGGATGATATGGCGAAATCTGTCGTCGGGACGTGGAAGTATGTGAAGCATGAAAATATATACGATGGAGGCGTCAGGGAGGTGGATGTGCCCTCGAATGTATGGTTCTTCTCTTTTCGGGAAGATGGAACGTACGAGGAATATAACGCCAATACTCCTTCTTTCCGTATGAGTGGCACGTATGTGTTAGATTCTGATACGCTGTCTCTGTTGCGTAATGAAATGACGGAACAATATGCGGTTGCGTTAGGAAACAATGGACAGATGCTTGAAATGCGCTGGACTATAGTGGGAGGGGACATCGATAGCGAAGAGGCGAAAACCACATTGTGTATATCATATTATGAGAAACAGTGATCTGTGATCTTTGTAAAATATTTGGAGGCTGGCTTATTCCTGATAAGCCAGCCTCCGTTGCTTTTGTGGATGTCTCTATTTGCCTGTGATTACAAACTAGGGAGGTGCAATCCCCTAATAATCTCCAATCATTCTAAAACACATGTCCTTGGTTAGAAGTTCAATGACACGCCCAAACCGTTCCCCTTCAGGTTCAGCCGAAGTTCGAACGCTGAGTTTTTGGGCGCACATTGTTCGTTGTATAGACCGATGGACTTGCGCCTTGAGACGTAGCCTGTAACTAATAGCGGGATGGCGGTCGTCTCAAGCAGCACTGCCGGTACCAAGGTGGCGATGCCTAGCGCCAATGCCCCGTCGTTGTATGTGTAGTAACCTCCTCTTGCATGGTAACGCTCGGATTTCGCATAGGAGATGAATGAGATGGTGGATATCATCTCGCAGGTAAAACCGGTTATGGCCAATGTCCATCCGCTTTTCACCCGTTTCGAGCCGGATTGCCACTTCTCATAGGCGATAGGACAATTAGCATACAGGAAATTCCCATACTCCTTCTTGTCCATGGTCAGGTCTCCCAATACGTATTGCCCATTTATGCGGTCTAGCATCGGGTATGACGGCTCTTCCTTGACAGAATTGCTCTTCTCACTATCGATAGGGGGTAATGTGCTTGCGCTAACGGTTGCGGTTGCGCTGTCATTGGCACTGGCACTTGCGCTGACGCTTGCGGTTGTGTTGACATTGGCACTTGCGGTTGCGCTGTTACTGGTACTATCCACGGCGACGTTCTTTTCTTCCTTTTGTACGAAGGATTCAACATCTCCATTCCCATAGGTGATGGTACGTATGTCTGATTTGTGGATGACGAAGGTGGGGCCATCCAAGTAGTTCATTTTCTTGTACTTGACTTCCGTCGGTGTTACCTCAAGGATCTTCGCCTTGACAGTGTCTCTGCTATTCAAGACGATTATATCTTTAACATCCTTCGCCGAACCTGCCATGAACTGCCCAACCATGAGCAGCAAGAGGAATATTTTTTTCTTCATGATTTATCAATATGCTTGTTGCTTTTATATTTTACTTCAAAAGTACAAAAAAAGTTTTTCCCTAAAATTAAAAGGATGATTTCATAACAAAAAAGGTGAGACCGAAGCCTCACCTTTCGTATGATTCAGTCAGCCTTATAATTCAACCTTAATGCTTTCCGTGCCTGATTTGACGATATAGATGCCTCCTTGTGGCATAGTGATTGATTCTGTTTCATCTCCTGCGGCTTTTCTTGCCACCAAATTGCCGTTGAGGTCATAGATTTCAACCTCCTTTTTCGCACAATGGAAGTGAATGGTGAGATTGTCGGTCCAGACACAGAATCTGTTATTGGTGAGTGGTACCTCCATGCTATTTGTTTTTATCTCTTCTATCTCCTTGAAGTATGCTACTACGGTCAGTGTGTCGTCCGATGCCATCGTCTGTATGTCCTTTTCGAGTTGTCCTCCATATGTGTCTATAACACTCGAGGTGTCCATGTTGTTCCAATGGCTGAATTTGTAACCTTTTTTTGCAGTCGCCACTGCGTAGGAGGAATCTCCTTGACATAACATTATTTTATTGGGTTGGATATGGGTGCTATCCATAAATATGCCGTCTAAACTAAACACCTCGACCGTTCCCATCTCTTCGTTGTCGGAGCGAAATACAATTTTCTTGCATGATGTTGTTGCCTTTTTGAAATGTGCTACCAACGTGTCGTTCCCTACGATGGTGTCTGTCGAATAGCCGCGGATGGACTCCCAATAGTCAAACTCATAGCCTGGCTTTGCCTCCTCAAATTTCTCTATTTTTTGTCCTTCGACGCCACAGAAATAGTTGTTTGTCCTTCCCTGGTTGCTGTTTTCTGCGTAAATGGATATGCAAAAGGTATCCTTGGCAGGTTCGAAGTATGCGGTGTATCTAATGGTATCGCACCCTGAATTCACATAGATTATAGGACGTTTGTCTCCCGTGTTCCATTCTGTGAACTGGTATCCTGCTTTGGCTTGGGCGCTCAGTGTGACAGCCTGGGTTTCACTCCACGTCACGATGTAATGGTTGTCCACTGCGTTTGATCCTGTTTGTGCGATGACCGAACCTCGTGCCTCGTTCGCTGACTCGAATATTAGGTGTGTGGCGTTTTCCTCAAAATAAGCTACGAGCGTGTCTGTTCCCTCTTTGTTCCACACACGTGGATTGTTTGTGTCTCCGTCGCTCCAATGGGAGAATCGGGCACATATTCCGCTGTTCACATGCGCTCTCACCGTTGTTGAATCCATGTACTTGCCTCCGCCGTATACTTTTCCTATTTTGGGGGCTGCCGATGAAACGACAAGATAACCTTTGAATGTGTCAGGTTCGAAGTATGCTACTACGTTTAGTGTGTCGTTTATTGCCATCGCCTGTATGTCCTTTTCAAGTTGTCCTCCATAAGTGTCTACAACATTTGATGTATCCATGTTGTTCCAATGACTGAATAAGTACCCTTTTTTTGCAGTCGCTACCGCATAGGAGGAATCTCCTTGGCATAACATTATTTTGTTGGGTTGGATATGGGTGCTATCCATAAATATGCCGTTCAAACTAAACACCTCGACTGTCCCCATCTCCTCGTTGTCGGAGCGGAATACGATTCTTTTGCATGATGTAGCACTTTTTTTGAAATGAGCCACTAGCGTGTCGTTGCCTACGATGGTGTCGGTCGAATAGCCACGGACGGACTCCCAATAGTCCAACTCGTAGCCGGTAAAGGGCTCTGCGAATTTCTCTATTCTTTGCCCTGGGACGCCACAGAAATAGTCGTTCGTCCTTCCCATGTTACTGTCCTCTGTGTAAATGGATATGCAGAAGGTGTCCTTGGCTGGCTCGAAGTATGCTGTGTATCTTATCGTGTCGCAACCTGAATTTATATAGATTATAGGACGCTTGTCTCCCGTGTTCCATTCGATGAACTGATATCCTGTTTTGGCTTGGGCGCTCAGTGTGACAAATGGCGTTTTACTCCACGTCACGACGTGATGGTTGTACACCGTGTCCGACCCAATTTGTACGGTGACTGTGCCTTGCTCTTTGTCCGCCGATTCGGCTATTAGGTGTGTGCCGTTCTCCTCGAAATAGGCCACGAGCGTGTCCGTCCCCTCCTTGTTCCACACTCGTGGGTTGGCTGTTTCCCCGTCGCTCCAGTGGGTGAATCGGGCGCAGATTCCGTTCTTCACGTATGCTTCCACCACGGTGGAGTCCATGTAATTGCCCCCGCCGTAAACCATTCCCACCTTGGGATTGTCCGAGCTGACGTAAAGATGGCCTTTGGATGGGTCTGTTTCAAAGTATGCGATTGTCTTTAGGGAGTCTCCTGCGGGGATGCTTCTTACGTTTCGTTCGAGTTCACCGCCAAACGTAATGATGACGTTTGAAGTGTCTCCATTGCTCCATTGTGATAAACGATAACCCACTTTAGGGGTGGCTACCACGTACAATGAGTCCGAGTCGCAGAATTCCTTCCAACCCCCTTCGATATAGGAGGTGTCTGGCTCGTCGGGATATTGCCCAATATGGTATATTGTTATCATACCCATTTCACTGTCGCTTGATTGAAACGATAATTTCTTGCAATTAGCGTTCTGTGTGTCATTTGCAGACCATGCGCAGAAATTCTCGGCAGATACGGTAAAAAAACACAAGAATAATCCTATGAATTTTTTCATGATGCTAAATTTTTTCATGATGCTATGTGGTTTTTATGTTTATCTCTTTTTGTATGCTTATCCCAATCCTTTCAATCGTTTTTTTTTATATTAATTGAGTAAATAATTGTACAAAGATAGCAAATCATGACAATAATCGACAAATCCGCACTGTTTTTTGAGATGATAATATGTTGCGGTCGTTGAGGCTGCTCTTCCAATAAACAAAGGAGCAGAAGATTGGTCTTCTGCTCCTTTGTTTATTGGAATTAGAATTTTTATTTGTCAAACCTTTTGTGGGTATTATCCCACTCTAGAACCGTTCGCCACCTTCTTGGATACGGAGGTGACCACCAGCTTGCCGTCCTTGTCTACAGCCGACATGATCATGCCTTGGCTTTCGAGACCCATCATCTTGCGGGTAGGGAAGTTCGCCACGAAGAGAACCTGCAAGCCTACCAATTCCTGCGGGTCAGGGTAAGACTTGGCGATGCCGGAAAGGATGGTGCGTCCGCCCAAACCGTCGTCGATCTTGAACTGGAGCAGCTTGTCCGACTTAGGCACTTTCTGACACTCCAGGATGGTGCCGACACGGATGTCCAGCTTGGCGAAGTCGTCGATGGTGCTTTGTCCCTCGATCGGCTCAGGCTGCCAGTTGCTGGCCTCGTTCTCCTTCTTGATGTTCTCCAGACGCTTCATTTGTGCATCGATGGCCTCGTCCTCGATCTTCTCGAAGAGAAGCTCCGCCTTGCCGAGTTGCGCACCCGTCTGCAGCAAATCGATCTTGCCCAATTGGTTCCAATCGAATGAGTTCATGTTCAGCATCTTGCGAAGTTTCTCCGAAGAGAATGGCAGGAATGGCTCGAATGCGATGGCGAGGTTGGCTGCGATCTGCAGACCGATGTGGAGGATGGACGATGTGCGGTCCATGTCCGTTTTGGAGAGTTTCCAAGGCTCGGTCTCCGCCAAGTATTTGTTTCCGATGCGGGCCAGGTTCATCGCCTCCTTCTGTGCGTCGCGGAACTTGAAGTTGTCGAGCAGTTGCTCCAACTTCTCCTTCACGTCGGCGAACTCTTGTAGGGTGGCCTTGTCGTAGTCGGTCAGTCCCTTCAGTTCAGGCACTTTCCCTTCGAAATACTTCTGCGTCAGTACCAGCGCGCGGTTCACGAAGTTACCGTAGATGGCAACCAGCTCGTTGTTGTTGCGGGCCTGGAAATCCTTCCATGTGAAGTCGTTGTCCTTCGTCTCAGGCGCATTGGCCGTCAGCACGTAGCGCAAGGTGTCTTGCTTGCCCGGGAAGTCCACCAGGTATTCGTTCAACCAAACCGCCCAGTTGCGGGAGGTGGATATCTTGTCGCCCTCCAGGTTGAGGAACTCGTTGCTTGGCACGTTGTCCGGCAGGATGTAGCTGCCCTCCGCCTTCAGCATGGAAGGGAAGACGATGCAGTGGAATACGATGTTGTCCTTGCCGATGAAGTGTACGAGACGGGTCTCAGGGTCTTTCCACCACTTCTCCCAGTTGCCGAACTTCTCAGGGTTGTTGTCGCACAGCTCCTTGGTGTTGCTGATGTAGCCGATAGGGGCGTCGAACCACACGTAGAGCACTTTGCCCTCGGCGCCTTCCACAGGCACAGGGATACCCCAATCCAAGTCGCGGCTCACGGCGCGGGGTTGCAGGCCGTTGTCCAACCAGCTCTTGCACTGTCCGTAGACGTTCGTTCTCCACTCCTTGTGGTCGTCGAGGATCCATTTGCGGAGCCATCCCTCATGTTTGTCCAACGGCAGGTACCAGTGCTTCGTCTTGCGCATGACCGGTTTGGCGCCAGAGAGCTTGCTGACTGGGTTGATCAGCTCCTCTGGGGAGAGGGCGCTACCGCACTTCTCGCATTGGTCGCCGTAAGCGCCTTGCGCATGGCAGCGTGGACATTCGCCCACGATGTAGCGGTCCGCCAAGAACTGCTTCGCCTCCTCGTCGTAGTATTGCTCGCTCTCCTTCTCGATGAACTCGCCCTTGTCGTAGAGCGTGCGGAAGAAGTCTGACGCGAGTTTGTGGTGTGTGGCGGAAGTCGTACGGGAATAGACGTCGAACGAGATGCCGAACTTCTGGAAGGAGTCCTTGATGATCTTGTGGTAGCGGTCCACTACGTCCTGCGGGGTGCATCCCTCTTTCTTCGCACGGATGGTGACTGGCACGCCGTGCTCGTCGGATCCGCCGATGAAGACCACCTCCTCACCCTTCAGACGGAGATAGCGGACGTAGATGTCCGCAGGCACGTAAACACCCGCCAGGTGACCGATGTGCACGGGACCGTTGGCGTATGGCAGGGCCGATGTGACCGTTGTTCTTTTGAATTTCTTATCCATATCGTTATTAATTATTTATTCTTTTTCTATCGCATGCTGAAACGGAGTGCAAAGTTACAAAAAATCGTGGAATAATTAGTGACAATGTTTTCTGTTTCGTGGCTGCGGGTGGGGGATTTTTTGTTTGGCTTGTGGAGGGATTGTAAATATTTACTATTTAGCTATTTACGATTTACTATTTTGGGGACGGAGCATGCAATCTATGTGTTTTTCTTCTTGGGAAGAAACTGTTGTGGATAGGGAAACAATGGTTGGGAGACGTTGCTGTGGGTGCGAAAAAGCTCGCTCTATAGTTTGTTCTTTTCTCTTCATGAATTCTTGTGTAGGCTTATATTCTCGAGGAATCTGACGCACAAAATAGATTATCATAAACAATTATTCAACGAAATGCTTGAAATGATAAATAATTGGTTATATTTGTGGGATATTTAAGATGTTTTTAGACGAAAAAGAAAAAAGATGAATGTAATTACTAAGACGATCGCTTTGCCTGACGGCCGTACGATCAGTATCGAGACGGGTAAGTTGGCGAAGCAAGCGGACGGCGCTGTCGTAGTGAAAATGGGCAACACTATGGTGTTGGCGACAGTGTGTTCCGCGAAAGAAGCAGTACCGGGAACGGATTTCATGCCGTTGACGGTGGAGTACAAAGAGAAGTTCGGCGCGTACGGACGATTCCCAGGCGGTTTTACGAAGAGGGAGGGAAAAGCCTCCGATTATGAGATTTTGACGGCACGTCTGATCGACCGTGCCCTCAGACCTTTGTTCCCGGACAACTACCATGCGGAGACTTTCGTGACGGTGAATATGATTTCCGCGGATGGTGTGGACCAACCGGATGCGTTGGCGGGTCTCGCGGCTTCGGCTGCGTTGGCTGTTTCCGACATCCCATTCAACGGACCTATCTCGGAGGTGCGTGTGGCTCGTATCGACGGCCAGTTCGTGATCGACCCTACTTTCGAGCAATTGGAGAAAGCCGATATGGATTTGATGGTCGGCGCTACTTACGAGAATATCATGATGGTGGAAGGTGAGATGGACGAGGTGTCTGAACAAGACCTCCTCAACGCCCTCAAGGCGGCTCACGAAGCTATCAAACCTATGTGCCTCGTGCAAAAAGAACTGACGAAGGAGGTCGGCAAAGAGACCAAACGTGAGTACTGCCACGAGGAGAATGACGAGGAGTTGGAGAAGGACGTTTGGGCTAAGTGCTACGACAAGGCCTATGCGCTCGCCACTTCCGCTAACACGGATAAGCATGACCGCGAGGAGAAATTCAGCGCGGTGAAGACTGAATATATCGAATCTTTGAACCTCAGCGAGGAGGATCTGGAGGCTAAGGCGGGCATGATCGACCGCTACTACCACGCTGTCGAGAAGGAGGCTATGCGTCGTTCTATCTTGGACGAGGGCAAGCGTCTCGATGGTCGTACCACGACGGACATCCGTCCTATCTGGTGCGAAGTGGGTTACCTCCCTGGCCCTCACGGATCGGCTATCTTCACCCGTGGTGAGACGCAGTCCTTGACGACTTGTACCTTGGGTACGAAGCAGGATGAGAAGCTGATCGACGAGGTGCTCGTTCATGGCAAGGAGCGTTTCTTGTTGCACTATAACTTCCCTCCGTTCTCTACGGGCGAGGCGAAGGCGCAACGTGGTGTGGGCCGTCGTGAGATCGGTCACGGTCACCTCGCTTGGCGTGCCTTGAAACGTATGATCCCTGCTGATTATCCATATTGCGTGCGTATCGTTTCCGATATCATGGAGTCTAACGGTTCTTCTTCCATGGCTACTGTCTGCGCTGGTACGCTGGCGTTGATGGATGCGGGTGTGAAGATCAAGAAGCCTGTTTCCGGTATCGCGATGGGTCTGATCACCGACAAGGGTAACGTGAAGTACTCTGTGCTCTCCGATATCTTGGGCGACGAGGATCACCTCGGTGATATGGACTTCAAGGTGACGGGTACGAAGGATGGTATCACGGCTACCCAGATGGATATCAAGGTGGACGGTCTTTCTTACGAGATCTTGGAGAAGGCTCTGAACCAAGCTAAGGCTGGTAGATTGCATATCTTGGGCAAGATCGAGGAGACGATCGCTGAACCTCGCGCTGACCTCAAGCCACACGCTCCACGCATCGTCACCTTCGATATTCCAAAGGATATGATCGGTGCTGTGATCGGCCCTGGTGGAAAGATCATCCAAGACATCCAAGAGAAGTCTGGCGCTACGGTTTCCATCGAGGAGACGGACGGCAAGGGACACGTGGAAGTGGCCGCTACCAACAAGGAGTCTTTGGACAACGCTGTATCACGCATCAAGGCTATCGTTGCTGTTCCGGAGGTCGGAGAGACCTACGAGGCAAAGGTGAAGTCTATCATGCCTTACGGCGCGTTCGTAGAGTTCATGCCTGGCAAAGAGGGCTTGCTCCACATCTCTGAGATCGAGTGGAGACGTATCGAGAAGATGGAAGATACGGGCATGAAGGAGGGTGATATGATCACCGTCAAATTGCTCGACATCGATGCTAAGACGGGTAAGTTCAAACTTTCCCACAAGGCATTGCTCCCTCGTCCACAACGTGAGGAGAAGAAAGAGAACTAAGAAAAACGGAAGTCTTACTTCCGCTGTGAAATAGGTGAGGGGAGTGCCTTAGGTACTCCCCTTTTTGTTGCCTTGGATGATCGTGAAACTGTTTGATGTAAAAACCTTTGTGCTCCGTTTGGTAGAAGATCACTTGTTGTCGGTCTCGTCTAAATGGTTCTCCCACAAATAATATTTTGTCTCTTTCCAGATAATTCCGGACAGGAGCAATACGGCTATCAGGTTGGGAACGGCCATGAAAGCGTTCATGATGTCGGATAGGTTCCAGACGAGGGATAACCCCGCTGTGCTGCCTAAAATCGTCACAATAACCCATAAGCCACGATATGGCTTGACCATTCGTTTACCGCCTAGATACTCCACCGCCTTTTCTCCGCAATAGCACCAACCCAAAATGGTTGAGAAGGCGAATGTGATGATGCCTAATGAGAGGATGTGCGTCCCCACGTATGGAATCTCATTGAATGCCAACTGAGTTAAAACGCCGGAGGAGGAGACCTCTATGTGATCGTAGGCTAAAATGCTGGAGACGATCACCAATCCTGTCATGGTGCAAATCACCACACTGTCCCAGAACACACCGGAAGAGAGCACCAATGCCTGACGCACAGAGTTCTTGCTTTTTGCCGCAGCCGCAATGATCGGAGCGGAACCTAGTCCTGCCTCGTTGGAGAAGAGTCCTCGTGCGATGCCATAACGCATGGTCGTCATGATGGCAAACCCGGTTGCTCCTCCCACACCAGCCTTTATGGAGAAGGCTTCTCTGAGGATCCAACTTAAAGACTCCCACAGGTAGGCGTGATTCACGCATAGGATAAAGATGCAGCCTAGAATGTAACATCCAGCCATGATGGGTACCATGAACGAGCATATCTTCGTGATCTTTTTCAAACCTCCAAAGATCACAGAGGCCACTATGGCAGCCATCACTAACCCGACGACTATGCGGCACGTTCCCGGATCGGATGACGCGTTGTAGCGGACGAAGATGTCGCTGATGGCTTGTGCTTGTACGGCATTCCCTATTCCGAAGGCCGCAAAGGCTGTGAATATGCAAAACAAGACCGCCAGCCATTTCATACCTAATCCTTTCTCCAACGCATACATGGGACCACCTAGGATCTCTCCATTGGCCGTCTTGACTCTGTATTTGACCGCTAGGAGACCTTCCCCATACTTGGTGGCAATGCCTAGAATACCCGTCAGGAAACACCAGAAAACGGCCCCTGGTCCGCCCATGGCGATCGCTGTCGCCACACCGATAATGTTACCTGTGCCTATCGTGGCGGCAAGCGATGTGGCCAGTGCACCGAAGTGACTCACATCTCCTTCACTATCCTTGTCTTGTTTGAGGCTGATACGGATGGCCGTCAACATCTTCCGTTGAGGGAATTTAAGTTTGATGGTCAAAAATATATGTGTGCCCAATAGGAGAATGATCATGGGCCACCCCCATACATAATCCGAAAAAGTACTTATAAAATCTGAAATAATTTGCTCCACTATTCTTTTATCTTATTGAATACACAAATATAAGGAATTCCGTTTGGTTTGCGCATGTTTGCGGGTCTCATTCACCCCTTATTTCTTCTTGCGCAGAAAGAATATTAATCCACCGGCTATGAGCAAAAGCAGAATGGCACCTAGAATGATGTAGCGATATGAACTGTTAGCGACTGTGGAACCAGAGGAGCCGTCGCCTGAATCCTGTGTGGCGGTTGTGTCAGAGTCCGTTCCCGAATCATTCGTCCGTAGTTCCTCACAGTAGTTGGCGAGCGAATCAAGTTGCATTCTCAGACTGTCATCCTCATACTTCTTGAGACATTCCTTGTAATACGATCCCTCCTGGCTTCTAAGTAAATCATAGGGGACGAAATCATATTTAATCACCCAATCTGGTGCGGTGTTTTTGTAATAGTCTTGGAAAATCCGAAGAGAATCCTTCCTCTCTTCGTCCACCATGGCGATCAAATCTTCCGGGTATGGATAAAACCATATCTCACTCACCCCCGCATCACTATATTTCTTACCCTTGTACGTCTCAATGAACGACAGGCGATATTTGCCTGGCAATAAAATTTTAGGATGATGAACCGCATTGACACTCTTCCAGTCATCTCTTATGCACGGCAAAACACCATACTTGTCTGCCAATAAAAATGTGTCCGTTTCCGCAGCCCCTATCCGTAGAAGCGCTATCTTCTTTATCCTTGAGGTGTTCTCCCAAATAGAATCCTTGAACATGGGGAAAGCATAGTCCTCCCGAGGATCCATGTTTTGACAAAAGACCTTCTCGTTAAATGTGTTGCTTACGAACCCATTAGACACAAATGGCCCAAGTACGGGTTCCTTCAAGCTAAATTCCACATAAGAAGACTTGGGTGTGACGTATGATGTGTAAAGGTTGCCGTCGAATAGGGAAGAAACATCCTTGCCTGTGGAGGACGAGACATTGACCACATAAGGAGATGGGACTGATTTTTTAGGGAAGGCGGCATATGGATTTAACTCATCCCGTCCATTTATGATTTTAACAATTGAATCACTCTCCAGATAATAATCCATTCTATCTTTCAGCAAAGATTCACTCGCCTCACCCATAAAGGATGTACAATCTGCGCTTCGGAATATGAAACGATCGTCTGCTATAGGCTTGTAGTCCTTTTTGTAATATATTTTCCAGTCTGAGAATATGCAGTTTCCAAATTTTTGATTCTCAGGATTTTTTGATGAGGATTCCATAGACATGGTGGAGTAAATCATAAAGGATTTGATTCTGTTTTTCCATGTGCCTCCAGATGAAATGTCATAGACCATTTTATAGCTTCTACATCCGTCATATTCTATTTCAAATGACTCGATAGGATATTCCACCACCACCTTAGAGACTTCATTGGGTTTGAATTTCAGGAAATGGTAGAAATAGATGTCCATATGTAAGCCTGCATTTGTGGTTGTTTCGATTCCAACATTCATGATCGGCACATTCTGACCATTTTGTTGGATAGAGCACCCCGTCAAATAGGTGGTGTCGGTCAACTCCTTTACTCTTTTCAGGTAATCTCTGTAAGTATATTTCCTCAGTCTCTTGTCAGCTGCTTTGATGGCAGCTTTTGTTGTGCTAAAGTTGACAGGTGCGGTAGTCGGGTTGTGAACTCTTTCGTCTAAGGCAATAGCCCATAACAGGTGATTAGAGGCTCCTTGATATGCCATAAAAAACACAGAATCACCTTCTTCGGTCTTTTCATCACAACGTATGTCCGAAGTGATAGGAAAGACGCAAGGTGTTTCCACATATTGATTGGTAGTGTTTCTGAAGATGAAGATGGCCTGTATGTTTTTTTCTGTTACGATCATTAGCTCCTTCTCCAGGGCGATTTGTTTGTTGGGAGTGCTCGCCTTGACGTGTCCGTACGACCACTGCTCATAGGCGACGGCAGATGCATCGTCGGCTTTCAATTGAATGGGAAGAAATGTCAATAGAATGTAAAACAGAATGCAAAATATTTTTCTCATGATACTAAATGTCTAGTTGTCTGCACTTATGCAAATTTATATTTTGACAACTAAACTGCCAAATCGGGGGAAATATTTCACTGGTTGATTGGCAAAAAGATATGCGGGAAGTCGCTGTTGAATTTGTTAGGGGGGCGGATCCCGTTAAATAACTAATGGGGCGGTGATTTATGAAAAGATTCTATATATTTGCGATAAAGGAGGTCATAATATCCCTACGGATGTTATCTACAGACGATACGAGAAAGGACTCAAAACCTTGTGGATATCTTTATGCCGATAGTGGATTCTTGGCTTATTGTGGACAATGGGGTTGAAACTCGTGAGGTTGTTCAGTAAATTGCACTACAAAAGTGCAGAAAAGCATCAAAAATTGCACTTTCGTGGTGCAATTCTTGGTAAGTGTTCGGCTGAACTATAAGAAACTGGACCTACTCGTCATAGTAGGTGTAGGTTGTGGTATGAATATATATCGGATTTTTGTAGACTTTAGTCGATTCCCTTGATTGCCTTATGGTCTCGGAAACTTCTGATGTGCGTACTTGTTCGATCACATTCCCCACTTTATCATATTTAGTCAAAGTGTAACTACCACAGTCTGTGTCTACATATTTGGAGTCTACCAAATGATTGTCGGCATCATAATGATTGGTTGTTTGGCTCACTATCTTATCACCATTCCTTTGAGTCTCCGATACAAGATTGTGATGCTCATCATACTGATAATCTATTCTGGTCATATATCTATAATAGTTATAAAGATACGGCTTGTCATATACGATAGAGAGCAGTTGTCCTTGCTCATTGTAGGTGTAGCGTGTACAATCCGTCTCTCCTGATTTATTGTATGAACATTTTGTCAAAATCTTGTCATCCTTATCAAATGTTGTGACCGAAGTTATTGTATCGATATTGAGTTTGCCTTTCAGAGTGTCATCTTCTTTCCCCTCAATCGTTGTGCTAATCAATTTATTATCAATACGTTTCTCTTCGTAAAAATTAATGGATATGAGGGTGTCGTTCCTGTATTTTTCCCCATTTAGGGGATCCTTCTCCCCGTTTATATATTTTTCCACATAGGTATTAGTCTCGTTGTCATTAAAGTATGTACTTATGCTTTCAATCATTCTATTCTTCTCATCGTATTTGTCTTTACATTCACTAGAACGACTTTTAAAGTAGGTTTGGTTCCCATTTTTATCGTAGCGTTTAACGTTGTCAAACTCTCCGTTTACAAATTCTTGTACGGTTTTTTCCCCATTCTTTCCATATTCGTATTTTTCTCCGGATATTCGAGTGGGCTGTTTATTACCTCCTGCATAAATACAATCGTTGGATTTTTGAATTGTTAATATTCTTCCCTTTGAATCGTAGGTGTATGTGTGTTTACTACAATATGAGGAATCAGACAACAACCTACCTTTCGAATCATATCTGTGATAGGAAGTGAGCTTTCCATTTTTATATTCCTCAGTCAAATTTCCCCACTTGTCGTACACTTTCCTTATGTGGGATTTTACATTGAAGTATCTATCCATCGAAATGATGGCTGTATCTCTTCCTTTTTTGTCGTAATAGACATATTCGTAATTCTTTATTTTCTTGGATTTTTCTGATTCATAGGTAATTGTTCTGTAATTTTTCCCTTTTGAATTGTATAGGCCAATGCCCTTAGAACGGTGTTCTTCTAATATTTTGCCATCATTCGAATAGATTCTACGAAAATCACCTATAGGGAATCCGCCATGACCTTCAACCAATTCATATTTTCCATTGATTATTTCGTACCTCATGTATGCAGAATTACCCGATGAGCGGTTCTCGTAATCCATTAACAAACATCCGTGATTTTTGTCAAAATGGTTAAATAAAATAGACACTGTATCTATCTTCTCATTGCCGAGAGTGTCCAAGTATTTGCGGATTTTTACCTCATATACTGTTTTGACATTTCCTTTATAGTGGTATCTTCGAAAAGTTCCATTGGTCAACATACATGATTCGCAGGCATATGCGGACGTTGTCGCAAATAGGATAAAAACAATGCTTATGATTATGTTTCTCATGATCGGGAAAGTATTGCTGGGTTAGTAAACCATGTGTCTGCGCGAACTCTGTTATCAACGCTATTAATATTTAATTGTCAGTTATTTCCTCGCTTATTTTGCGTTGAATTAATGCGCCATCTATGCAAATTTATATTTTGCCCCCTAAATCGCCAAATCTTTAAACAAAAAAGCCACACCCAATGGATGCGGCTTCCTCTATAATAAATCACTTTATCTCTTCATATATTTCCTTGCAGGATAGCTGATTTGATTGTCTCCACTGCTTGTGAAAGCGGTATGACAGGATGTTCTTTTCCTATTATTCTGTATAAATAATATCATTCTTCATCCAGCAACTCCATCATTTCTTTGACGTCTGGAAGAATCTCACGCATACTTGTGGGCATGTCAGAAAGTGTTTTGTACGTTGACACTCCCATAGGCTTGTTGTAGTCTCGTACTGCATATTCCACATAAGCTTGGTTGGCACTTCTGCAAAGCACGATGCCAATGCAAGGATTTTCATGGGGCTTTTTTACCTTGTCATCCAGCACTTGCATGTATGCATACAATTGACCTAGATATGCAGGTTTAAATTTCCCTTTCTTTAATTCAATGGCTACAAGGGCATTTAGTTCACGATTAAAGAATAACAAGTCGCTTTTCATCTCCTCTCCATAAATTTCCAGATGATATTGGTTGCCTACGAACGTGAAGTCTCGTCCCAACGTCATGATAAACCTTTTGATGTTCTGTATAATGTGCTGCTCAACGACCGCTTCGTCTACATCTTCATCTTCTGCGTCTATTTCTTCTACGTTAATATAATCCAGCAAGTATTCGTCCTTGAACATGCGGATGGCTTTCATGCTTGCTTTCGCTGTCGGTATTGTTTGGGCAAAATTGTTGGGTGCAATATGTTCCGGTTGTGGAATGCCAGCTTTTAGTACGTCCCTCAAAGTGTATTTGTCCCATTGGTGGACAACTGCCTCGTGAATGCAGTTCAGCACCTCTTGAATGTTCTTCGTTTTGTGGAGAATCTCTATGTGGTGAGAGAAACTGATGCCAAGAAACTCGTCGCGGTTAATTTCGCTCGTTGTTGGCGCCCATTTTGCTAAGGCGAAACTATCATACTCGATCTTGTTCCGCAAATCTTCCGTTTCTAATTCGCTCGCCATTGGCGAGCGAATTAGAAACGGTTGCCAAAACTCTGCGAATTGACGCATATTTCGGATGTTTTGAATGGAGAATCCCCGCAATCCAGGTAATTCTCTGTGCAATTGTTCGCTAATGGTATAGATTGCCCCAGTTCCCCATGTGCCTTCTCGAGAATTGGCTGAAACATATAGTCCCACACCAAAATACAACGACAATTGTGATCCACTAATCATTTTGGCCGCACGTGCCTGACTTTGCAGAATAGCTGTTTTGATTGTCTCCACCGCCTGTGAAAGCGGTATGACAGGATGCTCTTTTTTCATAAATGCAAATAAATAAACAAGTAAAAATTAATAATATGCAAATGTAGGTATAAATTTTCAAATAGAATGGGAAAATGTAAAGATGGTTGTTTCTGTAGACGACACGACCGAGATGATGTGCACATCGTATCAAAGGATCATAAACAAAAAAACGCATCCATAGGATGTGGCTCCTATGATATTAAAACCATTTAATTCATGCGCCTATATCATTGAATTTGCTTTTCAAGAAGGCCCTGTAATGATACATTACTCCTTCATAGAAAAAGTCCTTTTTTTTACCAAAAACACTTGGATGGTACGAACAGAAAATCAGAGTTTCAGTATGGTTGTTGTTCCGAATGATTCGGATGCTATTGTGCCCTTCTAATTTTTGTATGGAATCTTCTGAACATGAAGAAATGACAAAATCATAAATGTGTTCGCTTGTACATATTATGATGTTCGGTTTTAGTAAATCAAGCTCTTTTTTAAGGAGATCGCCATAGCTACTAAGATGCCTTTTTAAAATATTATCATCAAGAGATCCTCCTCCCGGCATTTTTTTACATTCAACTAATGCAAATGGTTGTGTGTTGAAAAAGGTTTTTACTTCTTCGAAATGTTGGGTTATTTCGTCGTGCCACCAATCACAATTTTTATCTGCCTTTGATAGTCCCCACAGAAGATAGGCTAATCTTTGGGTGAAAAGTATTTCTAGATTACGATTTTTCCTCTTCTGCTCTAATGCTTTCCCATTGTCGTTTTCCGTGTTTTTCAGCCAATCGCGAATATCTTCGTCCCATTTGGGCTCTCCGTCTTGGTGTTGGTCTTTTAACAAAAACAAAATTCGTTTTGAAGAAGAAAACCATTCTTGTTCAATTTGTTCGTCTGATTTGTTGTTTTGTCGCAAGATGCCATCTTTAGTGAAAAAATCGCCATCACCGTTCCTCTTCATTCTCTCTTTCCACTCTTCAAATATTCTATTTAGTTCTCCTTTCATACAACATTTTTGATTAATTGGATTTATCCAAAAATTCCCAGATGTCTCTATATTTATCATCGTCAACATAATCAACTGACAATACACACCATTTGCCGTTTTTTTTGTATTCGCGCCAAATAGAAGAATACTCATTTTCCTCTCCTTTCCTAGAAACGTGTAATTCATTTTCACTACCCACATAATCAGCTTCGCAGGCATCTGGGTTCAAATCCCATGGACCTTTAGGGTCGGATAGAACTTCATAACTAAAGTACATGGAATCACCTCCACTAATATCAGGTAAAACATACGTGTTAATCATTTTCGGGTGTTCAACAAAATCCTTGGGAATGTAAATGTTGAAGCCTTCAACATGAATGTAGTCTGTTTCGCTGTCGTTAGAACTGTTCGGAATGTTTGTTGCAGAATCATTGTCTGAGATTGTCTCTATTGCATTGCCACCTTTCTGTATTTTCGTCAGATACCATTCTGTTTTTTCAAGTGTGAACTCATACAATTTAATAAGGGAGTTGTCAGACATCTTAATTAATTGATATGCATATTTATCCTCCGAAACATTTGAGAATTTGCCATAACACAATTCATTCTCAACATCATCTCCTGTATAGTTTTGTGGCTCATTGCTAATGATTGAAACCATGATTTTCTTGGCTGAAAGTTCAGTCGCCTTGTAAGACTTTTTTTTGTATCCTTCTGCCTCGACAATCTTGCTTAAGCGTTGTTTACAGAAGTTTTCATTTTGAGAAAATTTATTTGCAAAAGCTTCAAAGTTTTCAACTTTAGTTTCTTTTGAAGATTCTTTATCATTGGCGAAGTAAAAATAACAACCAATACCTATCGCTAAGAAAGCAACAACTGAGGCAACAGGATATTTAGAAACTATCGGTGCCAATAATTTCGAGAGAATAAAAGTTAGTATACCTCCAACTGCGACTAGTATAAATTTTAATATCGCCTGGTTTGTTTCTTCTACGCGTTTATTACGTTCGTATTTCTCCTTATCTTTCCAGTATGAACCCATAATCAAATCAATTTACTGAGTGTTATTTCTTTACAAATATATTCGTTGTATAATGTCGAGAGTGACATTTGGTGTGCCTGATATTTTCCCGTATTGTGAACTATTTGTTCTCATGCATTTCTTCCGAAAGATCTTTCAAAAAATCATGTCCAAGTAGTTTGGATATTTTCATGAGTAGAGCGGTGTCGATGCTCTCTCTCTCAAAAATCTTGTAGATATTTCTTCTGTCGCAGCAAAGTTTCTCTGCAAACCAAGAGACTTTCCTCCCTTGGCCCCGAAAAATAAATTCTATGTGTTTGCCAATGTGCATAAAAAAAGCGTGAACCGTTCGTTGATTACTTGCCACAACTTAGTAGGCTCCGCCAAGAACCGATGACACTGACAAGCACGAAACGGCTCACGCCCAAAGGCGTGAACCTCCCGCATTGCTTATTCTCGTGTCTATAAAATTTGGCGGATTTTACTAAGTTGAGAATAAGAGCGTTAAGCTCAAATTTTATGTTATGTATAAATATATATTTCTTCCGCTATTACTTCCTTCTACTATTGTTCGTTAATGTATTTGTTTAATCGCACCTTATAAATCAAAACCGCTGTCACCTTCCTATAGGTTTCCCGTATTCATATATCATGTCGCTTGGCAAATCAATACGGTCATTCCAATAAACAATTGTCCGACTGGAATCCACTTTCCCCTGATTCCATAATCCATAAATGCTTTTTAGTCCCTTAAATTCGTCAACCGATTCAATGTCTTCATTAACGTCATAGAGGACTCCTGTTCCATCGTCGAAGAATACTTTTAGATGGAAATCAGGTAAAAATGCAATATCTTTTATCTTAGGTATCATAGTGGCGGTAATTTGGTTATAATTTGGGTATCCCACATTTTTTTCAATTCTTTAGGATAGGTTTGCAACCATTCTTTTATGAGTTCTTGTGCTTTTGCTGGCATGTCGCCCTCAATCATTTCACAAGTGCTAATGTCAAAGATACCTACGTACTCATTATACACTGCATGTATATGCGCAGGTTCATGTTCTTTTGGCTTAAAGAACATTTTTATTATAATTCCATAGAATCTACTTATTTCTGGCATACTAAACTGTTTTCTGCAAATTTATATCTTGCCCCCTAATCCTCCAAATCTTTAAACAAAAAAGCCGCACCCAATGGATGCGGCTTTCTCTATAATGAATTCTTAATGAATTACATGCCAAGACGTTTCTTGAGAGTGTCAAGACGTGCAACGAGCTCCTTAGGAAGGTGTTTGCCGAACTTAGCGAAGTGCTCCTCGATACGTCCAACTTCCTCTTTCCACTCGTCAACGTTAACTGCAAGTACTTGCTCCATCGTCTTCTCATTCCAGCAAGAGTCGAGACCCTCGATGTTGATAGCGCCCTTAGCAGGTACCTTTCCGATTGGAGTGTCAACTGTCTCACCCTTACCGTCGCAACGGTCGAAGATGTAAGCCAATACACGGCTGTTGTCACCGTAACCTGGCCACAAGAATCCACCTGGAAGTGCCTTGTTGCTCTTGTCACGACGGAACCAGTTAACGAAGAAGATCTTAGGCAAGTTCTTGCCACCCTTAGCTTGTGGCAACTTCTCCATATCGATCCAGTGCTGGAAGTAGTCACCCATATTGTAACCGCAGAATGGCAACATAGCGAATGGGTCACGACGAACACCAGCCTTCAAACCGATAGCAGCAGCGGTAACCTCAGAACCTACGATAGATCCCATGAATACACCGTGTGCCCAATCCTCAGCCTCATGTACCAATGGTACAGTGTTAGGACGACGGCCACCGAAGAGGATAGCATCAACCTTCACACCCTTAGGAGACTCCCAATCTGGGTCGATAGCTGGACAGTTAGCTGCAGGAGCTGCGAAACGAGAGTTCTTGTGAGCAACTGGGTTCTCGTCAGCGTCGCGAGAAGCAGGGTCGTTTACGATGTTACCCTTCCAGTCGATTGTGCCCTTAGGACAGTCGTAACCGATTCCTTCCCACCAAATATCACCGTCAGGAGTGTATCCCACGTTCGTGAAGATAGTGTTCTTGCAGCAAGAATCCAAAGCGTTCTTGTTAGTCTTAGCTGAAGTGTAAGGTGCTACGCCGAAGAAACCAGCCTCTGGGTTGATAGCGCGAAGGTTACCCTCCTCGTCGAACTTCATCCAAGCGATATCGTCACCTACAGTCTTAACGTCCCATCCTGGGATAGTAGGGATCAACATGGCCAAGTTAGTCTTACCACATGCTGATGGGAATGCAGCGCAAACATACTTAGTCTCGTTAGTAGCCTTCTTAGTAAGACGAAGGATCAACATGTGCTCTGCCAACCATCCATCTTCTTGAGCCATCTTAGAAGCGATACGCAAAGCGAAGCACTTCTTACCCAACAAAGCATTTCCTCCGTAACCAGAACCATAGGTCCAGATTTCGCGCTCCTCAGGGAATTGTACGATGTACTTCTCATCGATTGGAGCGCAAGGCCACTTAGCATCCTTCAAACCTGCTGGCAATGGCTTACCTACAGAGTGGATACAAGGGATGAATTCGCCGCTCTTCTCGATCAATTCCAAAGCTTTCTTACCCATACGAGTCATGATCTTCATAGAACCAACTACGTATGCAGAGTCAGTAAGCTCAACACCCAACTGGCTGATAGGACCACCCAATGGACCCATTGAGAATGGGATAACGTACATCGTACGACCCTTCATACAGCCGTTGTATTTGTTGATCAAAATATGTTTCATTTCAACAGGATCCATCCAGTTGTTAGTTGGACCTGCATCTTCTTGCTTCTTAGAGCAGATGAAAGTACGGTTCTCAACACGAGCCACGTCACTTGGATCTGATTGGAAATAGTAGCTGTTTGGACGTTTCTTTTCGTTCAACTTCTTAGCCAAACCGTTAGCCACGCACTCGTCCATCAGGCGAGTAAACTCCTCATCGGAGCCATCGCACAAGTAGATGTTCTCTGGCTGACAGATGTCTGCCCACATCTTAACCCATGCGTTCAATTTTGCATTTTTAGTGTTAATCATAAAACTTTATATATATAAAATGAATATAATCATTGTTTTACGGTTCGATACACCGTCCCCGAAAAAAGCGGTGCAAAGATACGATAAAAAAATAAAAAATATGACATTCGGGTGCGGGAATGTGTTATTTTTTTTCTCCGCTTCCTTGCGCCAATTTGTCTATCGGTCATAAAAGAAGGGCTGTCCAATCATGCAGGACGGCCCTTCTCGTGTTTCATATTTGTGGCGTACTATTTCTGCCTGTTCGCTGGTTCCCCCCAGGAAGTGAGTTTCTGCCTGAATTGCTTATTTCTTTACAATATGTTTCGTGTATGTCTCGTTCCCTGAGATGACGCGTATGAGGTAAATACCCTTGTCAAGTCCTCCGAGATTCATGCTGTGAATAGATTTGTTGGATGTGGTCTCACGTATGCGGACACTTCCTAGCGCATCGATCACCTCTATTGTCATCTTTGCATCGGATTTACCTCTGAAATATATGTTCAGATAGTCTTGGACTGGGTTCGGCCCGATTGCGCATTTCTCCTCTTCCGCATATATTGTTTCCACAGGGGTGTCGTCCACAGGAACTGGGTTGATTTTGGAGTTGATGTAGCCCAATGCGCCGACCAAACCTGCGTTGTAGTCGATACCGCCCTCGGTTCCGGAATAGTTGTTGATGTCGTCTTTGTACTGTCCATTTTCCCGTGATCCGCCAACCAGGTAGCCAAGCTGGGCAAATTTATAGGTGTTGTTCACCCTTGGCAATTTGGCTTGTTCCTTCTCCAAATCGTTGATGTCGGTTCTATAAAGATTTCTGTGGTGGGAGTAGGCTGGAAATTTGTCTCCAAAGCCGACGACATAGGAGAAGTTTTGTCCGTTATGTCCCAACATATAATCCACGGTGGCGGAGATGTACGGGCTGAGTGTTTCCTCACCCGTCAGTTTGTCGTATAATGCGCGGACGAAAGCCTGGTTGCCAGGGAAACGGAGAACGCCCCAAGGCTCGCCTCCCCAACTCTTTCCAGGCAGTTTGTTCAAGAAGTAGCCGGAATTAGGGATGTACATGGTGTCCGCATAGAACCTCAAGACTTTGAGCGCTTTCTCCCCGTAGGAAGATTCATCGCCAAGGGATGCCATGTTGTAAGCCGCAAGGTCTTCTCTGTGGTCGTAGCAAAGGCTATAGTTGTAGTTGTATTCCTTGCGGTTGTTCATCCAAGAGCAGTTCTCTTCCGCTTTCCTCAGGTATTCTGGATCCTTCGTCGTCTTGTAGAGCTCCACGTACATGGAGACCATGTCATGGATGTAGCGGTCTTCCACCGGATAGTATGCTGCCCTGGTGGTTCCCTTTGGGGTGTTTTCCACGAATTCGCAGGCCACCTTGGCTTTCTCTATGCAGGCTGCGGCGTAATCCGCATCGTATTTAGCGTATGCGCGTGCCATTGCGGCAAGTGCGGATGCGGCTTGTGAGGCCATGGCGGTTGCATTGCCTGTCGCTTTCAAAATCATACGTGGGCCGTCCGCCTCTCCTCCCATATTGACCGGGAGCGCTGATTTAACCGTTGAAGTGCACCATACCTTGTGGTCCACGTCTCCATCTCCCTTCTGGTAATAGAAGGTGCGGTTGTCACGAACTGCCTTCAAGATGAAGTCTGTGGCATATTTCACCTCGTTCAGGATGTCAGGTATACCGTCTGGCTCACCTTTCCCTCCTTCCCAAGTGTAATCGTCCGAGTCAATGTAACCGTGGTAGTCCTCCGAGTAGAAGTCTGGATAACCCTCAGGGAAGGCGTTGTATCCTAGCACCAACATGTAGGCGGAGTAGAAGAATGTTTGTCCGAAGAGCACGAAGTCTCCGCAATCTACCCAACCTCCCTTTAAGTCGTAGTCTCCGTCAGCGTCCTTCAGGAAGGATTTTCCCTTCACGAACTTGCTCCGGTCGAATTGGATTTGGTTACTTACATCATTGGCCTCGTGTGTAGCGACAAGCCAATTCACACCTTCGCCCATGCGTTGGGCGCCATAGAAACGTGTGGTCATCCACAACGCTTTTTGGTACTGTTCCTTATCGAATGATAATTCACTCTGCGCCAATATGTTACCGCATAAGACACTGAAAAGGAAACCTAATACTGAATACTTTAATTTACTCATCTTTATCTGTGTTTTATCATGAATACTTACACTTCCCTAGAAACATTTATTTCTTGTCATTTATACTTTTAGGAATAAATAGGCTTGCAAATATACAATTTTTTATCGGTATTTATAGCGTTTGGTATTTTTCTTTGCAAAGTTGTTTTTATCCTTCTTTGGTCTGTGCACACACCGACTTAATTGCGAATTAATTGACTCACAATCACTTGTTTATTCATGCGGTGTCACGCATGGAGCCCCTTCTTTTGGCGAATGGGTGTTTTCTCGAATGGAAGAAATTAGTATTCGATTTCGTCGAAATCATCTGGCTGGGTTGAACCCTTGTCTCCCTTCTTTCCTTTACCATTTTTGGAGGAGAGGTTACCGAAGTTATAGGCTAGGGTCAACGTTAGGGTTCTTCCGCTGAACTTGAACTCTGAATTCTGGTGGAAGGTGTCGTCCCATGTCTCTGAACGTCTCTTCCTTGAGTTGAGCAAGTCTCTCAGAGTCAATGTGGCTGAGAGTTTCTGCGAAAGGAAATTCTTCTTGAGTCCCATGTTGACGCTATAGTTGTGCAACATCTTTCCTTGTGCGGTGGAGCGTGGCGACCTGTAATTGGCGGATGCCTGCAGTTTGATTGCTTTCGGCAATGCGAAGTCTGAGGAGATCTGCCCGGCCCAACTGAAGTTCTCCCTGTCTTTGATGGTCACTTCTTTGTTGATGACTCCTTCGCCTGGCATGATGGTAGTCACGTCAAACTCTCCGCCCTTCAGGTGGTAGTAATATAGGTTGAGGTTGTAAGTGAGGGAGACGATCTTGAACTGGTTTTTGAGTATGAGCTCCAATCCTCCGGAATGTGCGGTCGCCAAGTTGGCTCGGGTGTTCCACATCACGTTGTCGTAGATCCAGCTGTATTGTTGTACCAGGTCTTGTGTCATTTTGTGGTAGAGTGATGCCATGAACGTGGATTTCTTCATGGTCTTGATGTAGCTGAACTCTGTGGAGTTGGTGATTTCCGGGTCTAGGTTCGGGTTGCCGAAGTAGATGTTCGCCGGGTCGGACACGTTGACGTATGGGTTGAGCCAATAGCGGCGCGGACGGGTGATGCGACGGGTGTAGCTGAGTTGCAGCTCGTCCTTCTCTGAGAGTGTGTAGGAGAGGAATGCGCTTGGGAATAGGTTCCCGTATGGCTTCTTGTCCTCGCTGTCGTTGGCGGAGTAAAGATCCCATGCGATGTCTGTCAACTCGCCTCTGAGTCCCAGTTGCAGACCGAATCGTTTCTTTTTATAGCTGTAGGAGAAATAGAGCGCATAGATGTTTTGCCTCAGTTCGAAGTCGTTGTCCAATTCAGGTTGCTCTGTGCGGCCGCTCGCCCCGTATGGTTCTATCTCGGAGGTGACGGTGTTGCCTTGCGTGCTGAAGGAGACCTTGGCGCCTGTCTCTATCTTGCTGTTGGCGTTGAGTTGTTTCATGTAGTCGCTTTGGATCTCAAGGGTGTGGTTTCCCCCGTCCAAGCTTTGGTATTGCTTATAGTCCGTGCCGTGTATGTCTCCGACTAGGGAATCCACAATGCTCTTGTGCGTCGTGATTTGTTCGTAAGCTTGGTCGTTGTTGTTTTTGTTGGGTAGGAAGGTGATGGAGGAGGTCCATTCGTTATTTTCCGCGAAGATGTGCTTGTAGTCGAATGAGACGTTGCCCATGATCCTTGTGCCGTCTGTGGTAGTGAGACGCTTTTCTCTTAGGGTTGGTATCTGTTGGCCATTTTCAAGGTGACCATTGTTGTAGAGGAGCTCCTGACTGTTGTCTCTTCCTCCGACGGAGAGCATGCCTGAAAAACCGAACTTGTTCTTGTTGGTGGCATTGAAGGTTACGTCGAGGCGGAAGAACCCTGACTTGATATTCGCATCCTGGTCTCTTGTCTGGTCTAGGTATAGGGTGTCGTCTCCAAAGGTCCTACGGTTGGTGAACCCGTTGCCTACCATGTTCCTGTTGATGTATCCGGCGCTGGAGTTGAGGGTCCATTTGTTCTTGGTGTAATAGATGTTCGCTCCGATGTTTTCTCCCAAGTGCCCATCCCACGGGTAGATGATGCCGGCGGATGCGGAGCCGTAATAGGTGGTGTTCTTCTTGTTGTTGGGTTTCATGACGATGTTGATGATTCCGACGGAACCTTCCGCATCGAATTTGGAGGAAGGATTGGAGATCACTTCAATCTGCTGTACGCTTCCTGCAGGCATCTGGTCGAGGATGTCGCCCCTGTTTTCGTCGGTGAGCCCTGCAGGTTTACCGTTGATGTAAATCTCCACATTCTCGCTGTTACGAAGGGAGACCTTGCCCTCCACATCCACCTCTACAGAAGGTATCTCTTTTAATATCTCTGAGGCGGACGTTCCTTCTGTCATCGCATTGCTGTTGACCATGTAGGTTTTCTTGTCGAGGTCTACCTTCATGGTGGCTTGGTTGGCGCTCACCTGCACTTCTTGTAGCATGCCGGCGTCTTCGACCAAGACTATCTTCTTGTAATGGGCGTTGGGTCTTGCCTCTGACAAGCTGATGTTAATGCGTTTATCCTTGTAACCCATGAAACTGATTTCCAAGACATAGTCGTCTAACGAGACACCTTCAATGAGGAAGTTCCCGTCGTCGTCGGTGATCTCTCCTGTGACTTGCGTGGTCCCGTCGCTCGAGAATAGGATGACATCCGCCATCGGCACCGTATTGCCGTTTGCGTCGAATACTTGTCCTGATATCTCTGAAGCTGCCATTGCGGACAATGCACATCCGAGAAGGCACATTGCCATGGTGATTAGTCTATGTCTCATATATCTGTAGTTGTTTAGTTCTGGATTTTGCTTGGTTGGGGAGTTTTAGGCGGGAGACTCTGGCTTTTCCTCCGGTGCGTTGACCGTTTCCGAGAGAGGGGTGCCCTGTTTTTCTGCGTTCTCTTGCTCGGCTGGTGTGGCGGTCTCCTCTTTTTTCTCCTCGTCCGTTTTCTTCTCTTCAAGTTTCTGAGCTTCCGCCTCTTTGTCTTTGGCCTCTTTGTCTTTGGCCTCAGCGTTCAGTTCGTCCGCACGGGAGAGCCATGGTCGTTTCCCGAAGATACGTTCCACATCTTCCGTGAATATCACCTCTCTGTCTATCAGTAGATTGGCCAATTCGATCAGTCCATCCTTTTTCTCCAGGAGAATCTTTTTGGCTCTTTCGTACTGCTCGTCGATGACGTTTTGCACCTCCTTGTCTATGAGCTTGGCGGTCTCCTCGCTGTATGGCTTGGAGAATGAGTATTCCGATGCTCCTGTGGAGTCGTAGTAAGATATGTTGCGAAGTTTGTCGCTCATGCCGTAGTAGGCGATGAGGGCGTAGGTTTTCTTGGTGGTGTTCTCCAGATCGTTGAGTGCGCCCGTGGAGATTTCGCCGAAGATAATTTCTTCAGCTGCCCTGCCTGCGAGGGTGGAGCAGATGTCGTCCAATAGGTGGGCGGTCGTGATGTGTTGGCGCTCCTCCGGTAAATACCAGGCTGCGCCTAGTGCTCGGCCACGTGGCACAATGGTCACCTTGATGAGCGGATTGGCGTATTGGAGCATCCAACTTACGGTGGCGTGTCCAGCCTCATGGTAAGCGGTCAATGCCTTCTCCGATTTGGTCATGATGGTGTTCTTCTTCTCCAGACCGCCGACGATACGGTCGACCGCATCCAGGAAGTCTTGCTTCTGTACGGTATTTTTACCTTTGCGTGCCGCTATGAGGGCTGCCTCGTTGCAGACGTTGGCGATGTCGGCTCCCGAGAAGCCTGGTGTTTGCTTAGCGAGGAATTCGATGTCCACGCTCTCGTCGATCTTGACGTTGCGCAGGTGTACGTTGAAGATCTCGCGACGACCGATCACGTCAGGCAAATCCACCATGATCTGCCTGTCGAATCGTCCTGGTCTCAGCAAGGCTTTGTCGAGGATATCGGCGCGGTTGGTGGCGGCGAGTATGATGACTCCGCTGTTGGATCCGAAGCCGTCCATCTCCGTCAGCAATTGGTTCAGCGTGTTCTCCCGCTCGTCGTTTCCTCCCGAGTGGATGGTTTTACCTCTGGCGCGGCCTATGGCGTCGATCTCATCGATGAAGACGATGCAAGGGGATTTTTCCTTCGCTTGGCGGAAGAGGTCACGCACGCGGGAGGCGCCCACGCCCACGAACATCTCCACGAAGTCGGAACCCGACAGGGAGAAGAACGGCACGTCCGCCTCACCTGCCACAGCCTTGGCCAGCAAGGTCTTACCCGTTCCCGGAGGGCCTACGAGCAGTGCGCCCTTAGGTATTTTACCTCCTAGCTCCGTGTATTTGGCAGGGTTCTTCAGAAAGTGCACGATCTCCTGGATCTCCTCTTTCGCTTCGGAGAGTCCGGCCACATCCTTGAAGGTGATTTTGTCTTTATTGGTGTTCTTGTCGAAAAGTTTCGCTTGTGACTGTCCGACGCTGAAGATGCCGCCGCCAGCGCCGCCTCCGCCCATCCTGCGGAACATGAAGAACCAGATGAATACGAAGAATAGAATAGGGGCTATTCCGTAGATAATGTGTCCATAATCAGCGTCTTCGTCGTATTTGATAGGAATATTGGCGCTCTTCTCCGTCTCGTTGGCGGTTGCGTTCTCCTTTTTGTCTTTTGCCTTCGGCTTTTTCTCCAGGCCAGCCTTCTTTTGCCATTTGTTTATGTCTTTGGCGAAGCGGTCGGCGGATGGTATTTGGATCTCCAACACAGGTTTAACCACGTTCTTAGCATCTTCTTTTCCAAAGACCTCCTCGATCTTGGCTGGTTTGATGTAGATGTTCGCCAAGTTCCTGTTTGTTGTCACGACAATCTTTTCGATGGCGTCCTCCTTGACGAACTGCTCTATTTGGTCGTATGTGAACTCCTTGCGGATGGGTTTGTCGTCCATGAACAAAAGGGAGATGAGGAACAACCCCACCAGCAAGTATACCCAATAGAGGTTGAACTTGAACTCTTTCTTGAACTTCGGTTTGTTGTTATTGTTAATCATCTTGGCTTCGTCGTTTTACTGTAAATCTGGTATCTCTTTGATGTCAGCGTCCTCCCATAACGTCTCGAGGCTGTAGAACTCCCTGATTTCTGGCAGGAAGACGTGAAGGATCACCTCTCCGTAGTCGAGGGCGATCCATTGTGCGTTGTTGTAGCCGTCCATGGCGTAGGGTTTCACCTTGATCTGTTCCCTCACGTAGTCCTTCACTTCGTCCGCGATGGAGCATACGTGGGTGTTGGAGTTTCCCTGACAGATCACGAAGTAGCGGAACACGTAGTTCTCCAGCTTGGACATGTCCACAATCGAGATCTGGGTGCCTTTTTTCTCTTGAATACCCTCAACTATTTTATTGACTAATAACTCTGTCTCGTCTAAAATCTTTTTCGCCATGGATTATCTATTCAGTAATTTTTCTATTGCTTTATCAACTTTGTCGAACGAGAACTCGCTCATTGTTTGGTCCATCAACGCCGTGATGCGGTCGTTGCATAGGTTCCCGATGCTTCCTTCGTGCGTGTGGTGGATGTTCTTGTCCGGAACGAACTTGCCGGCTTCGATGTCCAGCCCCACCTTCTTATAGGCGTCACGGAAAGGCATGCCTGAGCGCGCCAATCGGTTCACCTCCTCCACACTGAAGATGAAGTCATATTTGCTGTCGGAGAGGATATCCTCTTTGACCTTCACCTGACTGATGATATGGGTTGTCATCAGGAGGCAATCCTGCAACTCCTCGAATACGGGGATGAATATCTCCTTGATGATCTGCAGGTCGCGGAAGTAGCCGCAAGGCAGGTTGTTCATGATCATCATGATCTGCTGCGGCAGAGTCTGTATCTTGTTGCATTTTGCCCTTGTGAGCTCGAAGACATCCGGGTTCTTCTTGTGCGGCATGATGCTGGAACCTGTGGTGCACTCGTCCGGCAACTTCAGGAATCCGAAGTTCTGGCTGGTGAACATGCAGGAGTCGAACGCCAGTTTGGAGAGGGTGGCTGCGATGTCGGCGAGGGCGAACGCCACGGTCTTCTCGATCTTGCCGCGACCCATTTGCGCGTAGATGACGTTGTAGTCCATTGAGTCGAATCCCAAGAGGTCGGTGGTCATCTGCCTGTTCAGCGGGAAGGACGAACCATATCCTGCGGCGGATCCGAGCGGGTTGCGGTTGGTCATCTTCCAAGCGGCGAGCAACAGCTCCATGTCGTCCGCAAGACTCTCCGCATATGCGCCGAACCATAGTCCGAAGGAGGATGGCATGGCGATCTGCAGGTGGGTATAGCCCGGCATTAATACATCCTTGTATTTATTGCTCTGTTCGATCAAGACGGAGAAAAGGGCACGTACGGAGGTGGCGACGTTTTTGATCTGCTCTCGGGTGAAGAGCTTCATGTCCAACAAGACCTGGTCGTTGCGCGAACGTCCACTGTGGACCTTCTTGCCCATGTCTCCTAATTTGCGGGTGAGCATCAGCTCCACTTGGGAGTGCACATCCTCAACGCCTTCCTCTATGACGAATTGTCCAGCCTCTGCCTGCTCGTAGATGCTTTTCAACTCTTTTAGTAATATAGGAAGCTCATCTTTCCCCAGTAACCCGATGGATTCCAGCATCGTGATATGCGCCATCGTGCCGATCACGTCATGTTTCGCCAGGAAAACATCCATTTCGCGGTCGCGGCCCACGGTGAATTTCTCTATCTCCGCATTGGTCGCTTTCCCTTTATCCCATAATTTTTGTGCCATTGGTCACATTTATCCATTAATAACAATTCGCAAATTTACTGAAAAGCAATGGATAAACAAAAAATAAAATACATTTCATGGAGGAGCTCTTTTTATCGTCTGATCTTCCCTCCTTTCCTTCGATATTCCTGCAAGGAGTGGGAAGAAACGCGGGGAAAGCATGGAATATAGAGCTATGTGGATGGTAAGGAACGGTGGCATGGCAACATCTGTAAATCGCCCCTCCTCGGTATTCTATTAACGAAAAATAACAATTGTGATAGGATACTAAAAACTCTTTTTTTGCGTTTGCCTTTTTAGAGGAAGGTGTCTCTGGCGGAGACGCTTTTGTGATATATGGTCTATTCTTAATCTGAAGTATCCCCTCAAAATTGCATGATGAATTCAATAACAAAAATTATATTCCTATTTATTCTTTTAGTCTCATCTTTCGTGTCGGTCAGTGCGGAAGGGGCATTTGAAACACCTGCAGAAGAACCAAGGCATGTGAAGGATATTGCTGATGTCTCGAAAATCCACCTGAAAGCGAAAGAGGCGAAAACGTTCGTGAAACAGAAAGGCATGAACGCTGATTGGTGTATTCTGATCGATTTTTCCTATGATTTGTTCACCAAAAGGATGTTCATATACGATTTGAAGACGGACAAAATTATAAAGACTGCCTTGGTGAGCCATGGTTTTGGAGAAGGTAATACTGTTGATCATGTGGAATTCAGCAATGAGCCGGGCAGTCTTTGCTCATCGGACGGGAAGTATCGTATAGGCATTCGCTCATATAGTAATTTTGGCGTGCATTTCCATTATAAAATGCATGGTTTGGAAAAGACCAACAACAATGCGTTCAAACGTTTGGTGGTGCTCCACTCGTACGAATATGCGTATTGCGACTGGCCGACCACTGCAAGTGCGGGCTGCCCGGTCGTGTGTGATGAAATCATGAAATATATTGATTCCAAGATAAAAGCCTCCACCAATAAGTCTATTTTGTTGTGGATATTCAAATAGTGTGAACGCCTAATGTTCACGAGGAATCATTGGGTATAATAGTCCATAAGCCTTCTCTACCAATAGGGAGAATGGGCTTTTTGTGGAACATTGTATGTCCGCAGGTGTCCCTCCCTAAAAGTTCATATGGAATCGTTGTGGATGAATAAATAGACAAAATTTTTGCAGAAGTAAAAAAAATATTATATTTGTCCCTACAATACAATAATGGAATTTGTTAATAATTAATTTCGGTATCATGAAAAAGATATTGTTATCAGTAATACTTGGTGCTGTTTCATTGTCAGCATTCCCTGAAGATGGCGAATTCATGAAGGTTGCTGGAGATAAGATTCTTGTGGATGGCTCTAAGCGTTGCTATCAGATCCGCAAGGGACATGCGAGACGTGACATGACAGAGTGGACTCCTTATTGTGGAGAGTTCTCTAACTTCTACTATGTGGAGGGTTACCAATACACCATGTTCGTGGAGAAATATGATCCTCAAGCAGATACTATCCGTGTGATCAAGACTGTCGCTCGTGATAATAGTGAGGAGTATTTCCGCTTGCAGAAATTGCGTGAGAAACAAAAAGCACATAAGAAGAAGGACTAATGCGTGCCATCATCTTTCTTTCCCATGGGAAGTTAGGTGTGTAAGTGATAGGGAGCGTGTCGTAGTGATACGCTCTTTTTTCTTTTTGGGGCGTGTGGAAAGCCTATTTAATTGTTTGTGATAGAGTGATTTGAACGAACTGAAACATATATTGCGTTTTTTGAAGCCGCATTGGAAATGGGCGGTCTTGTCTCCCTTGTTCGTGGCAACCGAGGTTGTCGCCGAGTTGTTGCAACCCTATATCATGTCCAACATCGTCAACCAGGGTGTGCTGGGGGGCAATTCCTCCCTGATCGTTCCCATGGGTATTCAGATGGCGGTTATCGCCCTGTTAGGCTTGGTGGGTGGATTGTTGTCTATCTTCGCGGCGGGTACGGTCTCGTATCGGATGGGGGCGGATATCCGCTCGGCGCTCTTCCGGAAGACGATGGATCTCTCTTTCCGTGACATGGATAAGTTGCGTATCGGCTCGCTGATCACCCGCATGACTTCGGACGTGCAGCGGGTGCAGGGTGTGGTGCAGGCCTCCATGCGTCTGTTGTTCCGTTCGCCTGTCCTCTTCGTGGGGGCAGTCTCCATGATGCTCATGGTGCATCTGGGGCTCTCGTCCGTGCTCTTGGTCCTTCTGCCTATCCTCTTTTTCTCCATCATCAAACTCCTGAAACATGTCTATCCTCAGATCATCAATATCCAGAGTGCCATGGACCGGCAGAATACGATTGTTCAGGAGTATGTGTCGGGCATCCGTGTGGTAAAGTCGCACGTGAATGAGGAGGGTGAGCAGGAACGGTTCCGGACGAACAATGACGAGGTGGTGGAGCGTTCCCTGCGTGTGGCGAGGTGGATGACCCTGTTGGGCCCCATCATGTCTTTGTTGTTGAATATTGGCATAGCCGTGATCGTCTACTATGGCGCTCGTCTCCTGGAACTGGGGGAGGTCAATGTGGGTGATATCATGGCTTGCGTGAACTATATGGCGCAGATCTTGCTCTCCCTGTTGATGGGCTCCCATATCATCGTCTCCATCACGGAGGCGAGGGCTTCCATGTCTCGTGTGGATGATGTGCTCTCCTCTGCGGAACCGATGTCTGCCGAGGCGCGGGACGGTGCGGATGACTCCTCCGATATGGCCATCGTCTTCGACCATGTCTCGTTCTCTTATGACGATGGGGTGGGGAAGGAGGTGCTGCGTGACCTCTGCTTCTCGGTCAAGAGGGGAGGCACGCTGGCTATTGTGGGAGGAACAGGCTCGGGGAAAAGCTCGGTGGCGAACCTTATCGCACGTTTCTACCAACCTTCCGCTGGCACGATATGGCTGAACGGACAGGAACTCAACAGCTATGGGGAGGAGCGCTTGCGCAAGGAGGTGGGAATGGTGATGCAGGACGCGTTGCTCTTCTCAGGTACGTTGCGGGATAATCTGCGGTGGGGAAACCTCTCCGCCACGGATGATGATTTGCTCCTCGCCTGTGAGAAGGCGCAGATCGCGGATTTCGTCAAGGCGCAGCCGGAGGGTTTGGATTACCAGGTCAGCCAAAAAGGCATGAACCTGTCGGGCGGTCAGCGGCAACGCTTTTCGATCGCCAGGGCCATCGTGGGCGATTACCCTATTCTCCTTCTTGATGATTGTCTGAGTGCGGTCGATATGCGGACGGAGATGTTGATTCGCAAGGAGTTGGAGAAAATTGAGGCGACCAAGGTGGTCATTAGCCAGCGAATGAGCTCCGTGCGTCATGCGGACCATATTCTGGTCTTGGAGCAGGGGCGCATCATTGCCCAGGGAACGCACGAGTCCTTGTACGCCTCTTGTGACTTATATAAAGAAATGATTGATAATCAAATGCATGTGGAATGATATATGGCTGAACGCATTACGACAACGGGAAGATATCAACGCTTGCGTATGATGGAAGAGTCCGCAGGGAAGGCGGTGAACATGTCGGGGACACTCCGTCGACTGCTTTCCTACTGGAAGGGGGAGAAGTGGCTCTTCCTTGCGCTCTCGCTTCTCTCTGCGCTTTCCGTCGTCAGTGCCTTGCTTTGCCCCTATCTTTTGGGATGCATGGTGGATGACTGTGTCGATTTGATCCGCACGGAAGGCTCCGCCGCCTCGAAGGATTCGTTGCTGTTCCATTTGTCTATCTTCATCCTCTTCCATCTTCTCTCTTCTCTCTTCTCGTGGATTCACGGGTATGGCATGTCTGTGTTGGCGCAGCGGCTTCTGCGTAAGCTGAAGGAGGAGATGACTCGTAAATTGCTCACCCTGAGCCCTCGTTTCTTCAATGACCATCTGTGTGGTTCTCTGATGAGCCATTTCACCAATGATGCGGAACTGGTGAAGAATGCTTTGGGGGATACGATTGTGCAACTCATATCGAGTGTCCTCATGTTGGTGGGGTCCGTGGTCATCATGGCTCGTTTGAGCTGGCAGTTGGCGCTTGTCACCTGTCTGACGGTTCCCTTCTCTATCCTAGTGAGCCGTTTTGTGATGAAGCATACCCGTCGTTATTTTTCCCTGCACCAAGAGGCGTTGGGCGAGATGAACGGAGCTGTGGAGGAGTCTTTCAGTGGCATTAAGACGATAAAGAGTTTCGGCAGGGAACGGGAACGCATCGCCCAGTTCGAGGCGTTGAACCAGGTGGTGTGTGAGACGGGAAGGCGAGCCCAGATCTATAGTGGATTGCTGATGCCGTTGATGCGTGTGCTGGACAACTGTTCTTACATCATCGTGACGATGGTGGGTGCCTTCATGGCCTCCCAGGGCTCTGTGACGGTGGGTGTCGTGCAGTCTTTCCTCCTCTATACCAAGAATTTCCAACGTCCCATCAATGCGATAGCCACCCAATTGAACACTGTCCAGTCTGCCGTTGCGGCCGCTGAGCGTATCTTCAGATTGTTGGACGAGAAGGTGACCGTCGAGGAGGCGGAGTCCCCCAAAAGTATGGGGGCGGTGAGCGGACGGATAGATTTTAAAGATGTCAGTTTTGGCTATGGGGAGAAACTGGTGTTGAAACATGTCTCTTTCTCCGTGCAGCCAGGTGAGGTGGTCGCTGTTGTCGGATCCACGGGTGCGGGCAAAACGACGCTCGTGAATCTGTTGAACCGTTTCTACGACGTCTTCGAGGGCAGTGTGATGGTGGATGGTGTGGATGTGCGTGAGCTTTCCCTCTCCGACCTCCGCCGCTCCATCGGTTGGGTGCCGCAGGAGGCCTATCTCTTCTCTGACACGGTGAAGTACAATGTGGCTTATGGGGACAAGGAAGCTTGGCTCGATGCGGTGAGGGAGGCGGCCCGTTTGGCGAATGTGGACCTTTCCATAGAGCGTATGCCTGAGGGCTACGAAACGGTGCTGAGGGAACAGGGAAACGGTCTAAGCCAAGGCCAGCGTCAGTTGCTGACCATCGCCCGAGCGGTGAACAAGAACGCTCCGATCCTGGTCATGGACGAGGCGACCAGCAACATCGACACCCGTACGGAGATGCTGATTCAGCACGCAATCGCTCAAATCACGCGGGGGCGTACATGCTTGATCATCGCCCATCGGTTAAGCACAATCATGAATGCGGATAAGATCATCGTGTTGGACGCAGGTGAAGTGGTGGAGGAGGGAAGGCATGAGGAACTTCTGCGTAAGCGAGGAACCTATTGGTCAATCTATAACAGCCAATTCGTGGAGGTGTGAATTGTAGAGACGCAATATTTTGCGTCTCTACGGTAGGTCTACCGAAAAAAAGAGGCTTCTTTTGAAGCCTCTTTCTCTATTTTCACGATTATTCTTCTGGTTTTATTCGGCTTTAGGCTCCCTCTCTTGAAGCTTCTGTTGCCATTTCCAGGCGGAGCGTAGGGTGTCTTCCAGACTGGCCTCTGCCTTCCAACCCAGTTCTTTGTTGGCGTAGGAAGCATCTGCCCATACCTTCTCGATGTCGCCCGCCCTTCTTGGAGCGATCTCGTGAGGCACTTTGATGCCTGTAGCCTTCTCGAAGGTGTTGATGAGTTCAAGGACGGAGACGCCCTTCCCTGTTCCGAGGTTGAACACTTCGATGTTCTTCTTGTTCTTTTTCCCTAAGATACGGTCGATGGCGCACACGTGAGCCTTGGCGAGATCCACCACGTTGATGTAGTCGCGTATGCAGCTGCCGTCAGGCGTGTTATAGTCGTTTCCGAAAACCTTTAGAGATTTACGGATGCCCGCCACGGTTTGGGTGAGGTAAGGCAGGAGGTTGTTCGGGATGCCGTTCGGCAACTCCCCGATCTCTGCGCTTGGGTGGGCACCGATTGGGTTGAAGTAACGTAAAAGCACAACGTTCAAGTTCTTGTCGGCTGCGGCGGCATCCTTCAAGATTGTCTCGCTCATCTGTTTGGTGCTACCATAAGGGGAGGTGGCAGGTTTGATAGGAGACTCTTCCGTGACAGGAAGCACATCGGGTTGTCCGTAAACCGTGCAGGAAGAGGAGAACACGATGTTTTTAATGTTGAATTTAGGCATCAGCTGCAGCAGGTTGATCAAGGAGACAATGTTGTTCCTGTAGTAGACCAAAGGCTGCTCGACTGACTCGCCCACCGATTTGGATGCGGCGAAGTGTATGATGGCCTTGATGTCGGAATGTCTCTCCAGGAAATGTCCCAACGAGATGTAGTCCTTGCAGTCTATGTTTTCATAGGTGGGGAGTGAGCCGGTGATGGCTTTGATTCCGTCTAGCACTCCTATGTTGGAGTTGGACAGATTGTCGATGATGACAGGCTCATACCCTGCGTTGAAGAGTTCGACTGCGGTGTGGGAACCGATGTAGCCCGTTCCGCCAGTCACTAATATTTTTCCTTTGTTTGTCATGCTTAGAATTGCTTCTTGTTAGAACAGTTTGTTCGGATAGACGCCGTCGTTGATCAGTTTTTGGATCTTAGCGACGACGGAAGGCCTGTCTTCCTTGTAGGTTACGCCGAACCATTTGCATGGTGTCTCTAACACACTGATGGTGGAAGTACCCTCTTGGATCAGGCGGTTCACCATGGTAGGGATGCCATATTCAGCTTTTATGTTGTCGGCATTCTTCTGGAGGAACTCCTTGAAGTCCGCCACGGAGTGATCGAAATAGTCCGTCGTGAAGCCCCACATGTTCATGGAAACAGGGAGGTTCTCGTCGATGCTCTCGTACTCTCCGGTTTGTTGGTTCTTGAATATCACATCGTTGCCTTTCCGTTGCACTTCGTAGTGCTCGACTACGGTAGTCAGGTGGTTCTGCGCATCCTTGTTGCAGACGCCGCGGGAAACGTGTCCGCTCTCGGAGAGCGTGTTGCCCAAACGGTATGCGACCATGCAATATTGGTCCTTCTTACCCTCCATCGCCTTCAGTGCGTCCGCCAGGATCTGGAAACTCTCTTTCCCGTAGAAGTCGTCGGCGTTGATGACGGCGAAAGGTTCCTTCACAACATCTTTTCCCATGAGGATCGCATGGTTGGTTCCCCAAGGCTTTACCCTGTCGGGGTGCAAACTGAATCCGGCAGGAAGGCAGTCCAATTCTTGGAAAACGACCTCGACTTGAACAGCGTCTTTATATTTGCTGATAACCTTTTCTCTAAAATCTTGTTCGAAAGCGTGACGGATGACAAATACCACTTTGCCAAAGCCTGCGCGTATGGCGTCGAAAATGGAAAAGTCCATGATGGTTTCCCCGTTTGGACCCAAACCGTCCAATTGTTTCAACCCTCCGTAACGGCTGCCCATTCCCGCAGCTAAAACCAATAATGTAGGTTTCATAAATGATGCTCCTTTCTCTAAACTAAAAACGAATTATCCCGCGAAGATAAAAAAAGAATAAATATCTTTTCCATCAAAATGATGGCATTATGTTTTGTTGAGGCAATTTTTGTGTCTGGGTGCCCTATTCCTCGCACTTTACCACCCGACAGACCATTCTTTTTTGTAGTCGCATATGGTGTCGTAATTCACCAAGGTTGGTCCCCAATCGTTTACCAGCCTTGGACGGCTTGTGTCGAAAGAATCGTTGATTAGGCTACGCTTGGGATCATACCATTTGTTTTTTATGCCCGCTAATTCGAGCATGAGGTGCGGAAGGTCATCGGTCATGAACGGTCTGTGGACAGATGCCTCAATTCTCCTGGCGATGTCAGGATGTCTCTCTTTGTAGAGGTCGGACACGTATATGAGGAAGGGTATCTCCACCTCACATTGCATCCATGCGACCATGTTGTCTTCGTAGAAACCGTTCCTTCCCGAATAGTTGCGGTAGTCGAATATCTCTTCCCCATGGTCGGAGAAATAGATGACAATCGCGTCCTTCTCTTCGTACAATCGTATGATTTCATTCACAATCGAATCGTTGTATAGCGTGGCGTTGTCGTATTCCGCCAACGTGCGGAGTTGTGAGGCGGACAGTTCCTTCCTGTCATACTCCTTCTCCGTGAAGTGGTTCCTCTCCTTTGGGTATCTGCTGCTATAGTCGAAGTGTTGGCCTATCAGGTGGAAGATGACCAGGTTGTTCTTCTCTTTCTCTACCGTTGGGCGGGCCTCCACGAAGTCTTTGATGAGGTCCTCGTCATAGTCGTATTGAAGAGTGTTCTTGGCGTTGTAGAAATCGAGGTCGCTGTTGCGGATGTAGGAGCAGGAGGCTGTTTGATTCTCCCAAAGCAGGACATTGTAGCCCGAAGCCCTGAATAGGCAGGGGAAGAGCGGCGTTTCGAACCATTCGGTCTCCTGATCCACGCTGGATAGCGAAAGGAAATGGTTGAAGGCTCCTATCGTGTAGTTGATGGGGGAGATGACGTTGTCGAAGACATAGAGGTTCTTTCGTTTCGAGAGGAAAGGGTTCGTCTCCAACGTGTAGCCATATAGGCTGCTGTGATGTTTGTTGTGGGACTCTCCGATAATCAGCACTATGTTAGGCGAGGCGAATGAACAACTATCGTTTTTCAGGTCCGCATTGGCTTTGCTCACCGCGGCGAAGTTGTCCATATGTCGGGCGAATCCCCCTATTTGGTGCTTGAAATTGCCCAGTGAGCCCTCCCCGTAGGATAGTAATGTCAATCCGGAGCAGAGGATGAGGATCGGTGCGATCGTTTTCCATGGATTATTCCACAGCTTAATCTTCCCCCCGACATCCGAGTTCTTTTTATGTAAGGCTCTGCCTATGAGCAAGACGATGATAACCGCAATTGCAGACAATATGACTGTTGCCCTATAGAAGGAGACGAAATCCAGGGTCTCCTCAACGGATGTCTCGTATACGATGAGTAGCAGCTCCATGAAAAACATGCTACCCGACAGACAGAATATTGTCATTGTCAGGAGCACGATGATGTAGATGACCGTTTGGATTGCGATGTCGGTGCTTTTTGACAATAGGGAGTAGCGTCTCAGCATGTAACAGAGTGAGTATAGGATGTATAGGATGGCAAAATCCTGTGCGATTCCGATCAGTAGGGATGGAATCGTCTCGCTGCATGTGAAGCGAGGTATCGTTAAAAGAGTGAGTAGGAATAGTATGGTGAGCGGGTATTGGGTTAAAGGGGCTAAGATCCCCGCCGATATTCTCCTTACTAGATTCTTGATCTTACTTTTTAAATCGTTCATTTTCAATTTGTTCGTTAAGTTCTTCTCGCTATTAATGCATTATGCAGACCCTATATAGGTTTGATCTGCGGGGCGAAAGTCGGTGCGGTTGCTCTCTCTCGCCGTAATGCTCCGCGAAAGTAATTATATCCTATATTCTACACAAACAATCAGCCGAAAAAGCAAGAATGACGGGGTGGATTCTTGCTTGGCATCTATATCCATTGCTTGATTTTTGCAGGTAGAAAGGGGGGGAGGAGACGAACGTTGAACAATTGCGGGACGGATGTGTCCGTTTTTCTCAAATTCTCAAATCTTTTCGGTCGATATGCTTTGAAATTAAGGCGATTTTTATAACTTTGCGAAAAATTTTGGCAAAGTGGCAGTTTCGAAGAACGAATTATTAGATAGTTTGGAGTCGAAAGTGAGGCACCTTATCTTTTTGAACGAAGAGCAAAGGAAGGCGAATGAGACGCTTGACCTGAGCCTGCGGAAGTGTGAGGAGGAACTGTCCAGAGCGAAAATGTCGGAGAAATCGTGGCGGGATAAATACCAGCGGTTGCTGATAGCCAAGACGATATCGACGTCCGAGGAGGACTCGAAGAAGACGATCGCTCGTTTGTCGAAATTGGAGCGGGAGATAGAAAAGTGCATTGCGTTGCTAAATGAATGACGTGTTAGCATGATTTAGTGGAGGCAAGTATGGACAAAAATATAACTATCGTGCTCAAGTTGGCTGGCTCGGATTACCGCATGCGATGCTCAAGCGAAGATGAACCGTTGTATCGTGAGGCGGCCGATTTGATTAGAAAGGAGTACCAAAGAATGTTGGATGCGTATCAGGCCAATGTGGGGGAGAAAGACCTCCTGGTCTATACCCTTCTGCAGGTAGCGATGAGACTGAAGATCCTTGAGTCTAAGTACTCGGGAGAGAATGATAGACTGCAATCCCTGGAAAGGGATTTGTCCGATTATCTGAAAACATTATAGACACATCACCTTTCTTTTTGTGTAACACCCGCATTTCTTTTGAATTTAGCCTTCAAAAGCGATGCGTTTTTTATATATATTAACTTTATTTATTGATATGGAGATTGTTTTAATAATTGCAGGAGTCTTGGTCGGCGCTTTGGTGACTTGGCTCGTGCTGAACACTGCCTTAAAGTCCAAATCCCAGAAAATCATACAGGATGCGGAGGCTGAGGGCGCTAGAATTCGTTCCGAGAAGGAACGCGAGGCAAAGCAAAAGTACCAGGAACTGAAGAATGAGTATGATTCCCACTGCAATCAACGCAATGCGAAGATGCAACAGCAAGAGTCTAAACTCAAACAACGCGAAATGCAGCTGAACCAATTCCAGGCGGAGTTGCAGAAGGGTAAGACTGAGACGGAGAACATGAGGGAGACCCTCAATAACCAAATGGATATCGTGAATTCACGCAAGCAGGAGCTCGAGAAACTGAACCGTATGGCGAGCGAGCGCCTGGAGACGATATCTGGCTTGTCCGCAAGCGAGGCGAAGGAGAAATTGATCGAGGCATTGAAGGAGGAGGCTAAAACGGATGCCATGTCCTATGTGAACGAAATCATGGAAGAGGCTAAGATGACTGCGAACAAGGAGGCTAAACGTATTGTTGTGCAGACCATCCAACGTGTCGCTACCGAGGCCGCCATCGAAAACTCTGTCACTGTGTTTAATATCGATTCCGACGAGGTGAAAGGTCGTATCATCGGTCGTGAGGGCCGTAATATCCGTGCTTTGGAGGCTGCTACGGGCGTTGAGATCATCGTGGATGACACGCCGGAGGCTATCGTCCTCTCCGCATTCGATCCTGTCCGCCGTGAGGTGGCCCGCTTGGCTTTGCACCAACTGGTGACCGACGGCCGTATCCACCCTGCCCGTATCGAGGAGGTGGTCGCTAAGGTGAAGAAACAGGTCGAGGAGGAGATCATCGAGACAGGTAAACGCACGACCATCGATTTGGGTGTGCATGGTTTGCACCCTGATTTGGTCCGCCTCATCGGTAAGATGAAATACCGTTCTTCTTATGGTCAGAACTTGTTGCAGCATGCGCGTGAGACCGCTAACCTCTGCGCCGTCATGGCTTCCGAGTTGGGATTGAACCCTAAGAAGGCGAAACGTGCCGGTCTGTTGCACGATATCGGTAAGGTGCCTGATGACGAGCCTGAGTTGCCTCACGCAATCTTGGGTATGAAGTTGGCCGAGAAATACAAGGAGAAACCTGAGATCTGCAACGCTATCGGTGCCCACCACGACGAGATCGAGATGGAGAGCCTTCTCTCTCCAATCGTGCAAGCGTGTGACGCTATTTCTGGCGCACGTCCAGGTGCCCGTCGTGAAATCGTTGAGGCTTACATCAAACGTCTCAATGACCTTGAGAAGTTGGCGCTCTCTTACCCTGGCGTCGTTAAGACCTACGCTATCCAGGCGGGCCGTGAGCTGCGTGTCATCGTGGGTGCGGATAAGATTGACGACAAGGAGATCGAGACGCTATCCTACGAGATCGCTAAGAAGATCCAAGACGAGATGACCTATCCGGGACAGGTGAAGATCACGGTGATCCGTGAGACCCGTGCGGTCAGCTTCGCGAAATAAGGGATTTGTTACATTTATGGTGGGGGCGTGGCTGTGCTACGCCCCTATTTTTTTTGTTTGGGGATGGGGCTGTGACGCACCCTATGTGTGGTGCGGGAAAAGATATCTTCCACCGCACTCTTTTACATGTCCGAGAATGCTTTGTTTGTTGAATATTTTGCCTTATTTTTGCACCAATGATTGAATGACGATATGATAAAAGTATATTGATATGAGCCCAATACTTGTGAGTTTCTTGTGGATAGTGTTAGGCTTCGTCCTTTTGGTGAAGGGGGGAGACTACTTGGTGAAAGGATCTGTTTCGATTGCCCGCAAGGCGCATCTGAGTTCGATGATCATCGGAATGACGGTCATCGGCTTTGGCACCTCCGCACCGGAGATGTTGGTCAGCCTAAACGCCGCGATGGCGGGTAGTTCCGGTATCGCCTTAGGCAATGTGGTAGGGTCCAATATCGCCAATATCGCGCTTATCCTCGGTGTGACGGGGCTTCTCTATACGTGCGCCACGGACAAGCACACCCTCAGTGTCGATTTGCCGTTTATGGTGTTGGCGTGCGTCCTTTTGTCCGTTGTAGGCATGACGGGGTCGATTGGACGAATCACGGGTGTCATAGGTGTTTTGATGTTGGTGGCGTTTATTGTGTGGCAGATCAGGACCTCCCGAGAGAAAGGCGAAGACAAGGAAACGGAGGAGGAGAAAACCACCTATCCTCTGTGGCTTTCGATTCTCATGGTGGTCCTCTCCATCGCCGCGATGGTTTTCGGCTCGCATTTCCTTGTGGATGGAGCACGGGATGTGGCGAGTGCGCTGGGTGTTTCGGAGCGTGTGATCGGTCTGACGATCGTGGCGGTGGGTACCAGCCTGCCGGAGCTTTTCGCCTCGGTCATGTCGGCGAAGCGTGGCGAGACGGATCTTGCGATTGGCAACATCATCGGAAGTGTCTCGTTCAATGTCTTTTTCGTCGTGGGTGTCTCCTCCGCCATCTGCCCGATAGAGGGGAGCGACGTCGGGTTCCTCTATGATTACCTCTTGATGGTGGTGCTGGCGTTGTTGTTGTGGTTCTTCCTCTTCACGCACCGTACGTTAGAGCGATGGGAGGGAGGATTGCTATTGCTTGTTTATGTGGGATATATCGCTCACATGGTGTGGACAGCGTAAGTAATTTTGAAGATTCGAGGAAAAATAGTATATTTGCACGATTTCTGTATGATAACGAAAAATGGTATAGTAGTGTTTATATATTTATATAAGGGGTTTTAAAGTATATTTTGATCATGGGAAAACGTTTATATACATGGTTGCTTCTGTCGCTGGGAGTGGTGACGGGAGCGTTGGCGCAGAGCATGACCATATCCGGTGGTAACGACCACGGTTTGATCATTTGTGCGCAAGGTTATTTGTATACGTGGGGAAATAACTTCACGTCTCAAGGACAAGGTCCATTGTTGGGTATCGACCCTTCTGTAAGTGGGTATAATGATAAAGTCGTTTATTCGCCTCAAAAAGTCAAATCGGGCAATCTGACCTTTAACATGGTCACATCTGGATCGGGTGCGTTTAATCTTGCGCTTGCATGTAATGGAATTGTGTATGCGTGGGGAGAGAATACTCAAGCAGGGTGTGGACAAGGTAATACGGATCCTGTGGTTCCGTATCCTGTGCCAGTACATTGTGGTGAAGCTCCTGGTTATAATGAGGATGGATCTTCTGGTGGGCCATATCTTGGAAATGTCAAATATATAGCTGCGACAACAGCTGCCGGTTTCGCGATTTTGGGTGATGGAAGAGTTGTCGCATGGGGAGGAAAGAATAATCAATCGATGTTTGTCGTTGATCCTACAACCGAGCCGGTCTATGTCAAGAAAAAGGATGGTTCTTTTTTGACGAATGTCACACATGTCTCTGGAGGTGATGATAATGTGTACTTCCGTACGGAAGATGGGCAGTTGTATGCAATGGGTTCATGGAATGGAGGAAATTCCACAGATGCAAGTGGTGTCATTACATATGCTGCATTGGTTTTGAAAGAAGATGGCACCCCGCTTTCAGATATTCGTATGTCAGCGGCAGGTGATGTTGCGGGTTATGCTGTTACGGGTGATGGATTTGTGTGGTCTTGGGGAAATGGCGGATGGGGAGGATGTACTGGTACCAGTACGGAAGGAACCCATGCGAGAGCCAAAAGGGTGATCTCAGGAGAATATAAGACCATTTCCAATGAAAATTACCTGACTGATGTGAAGGAACTTATTGGTGGCCGTGGTTATGGAGCTGCTGTCACGAAAGAGGGATATATGGTGTATTGGGGATGTATAGACGCATTGACGAACGGAAGCGTTGCCCCAACGGGGGGTGGTATCGCTCCTGCTGGTAATACGACTGTTCAACAATACTATGCAGGTAACGGAGGACAAGGTGTGAAGCCGATTCTGGCGAGGTATTGTGACGCAAGCGGGAAACCAGGAGAAATAGTTAAAGATGCCGTCTCTATTTCCAGAGGAGATATCTTTGGTTATATGATAAATGACAAGGATGAGTATTACACATGGGGCTCTAACCTGTATGGTGAGTGTGGAACAGGAGAGAAAAATGTGGAATTTTATCAGTGCATGAAAAAATTGACAACGGTTCCTTGTGATATTCAGGATGTGTGTCCTTCTGTTTTTATGCGTGATGTAAAAAAATGTCCAGGAGAAAAGATTGAACTGGACTGTGGATTTGTCGTGCCTAAAAGGAAAGAGGATAGATATTACATTGAGTGGTATAGGAATGATGGACATGGTGATGAAAAACTAAACACTTCAACTTTGATGAAGGGTGCAAATGGGTACTGGACTTTTGATGCATCGTATTTGTTGGACGATTACAATAAGTCGTCAATATTTGTTACCGAACCAGGCACATATAAGGTTATTGCATATTACATTGGAGAAAATATCCCATGTGACGCTTGTTCCCCTGACACAGCTATATCGGTTGTGACGGAAATGGATATGCCTATTGATACTATTATCACTGAAATGAACTGTGTGTTCGATCCTAAGCATCCTTCTGCTTCTGACAATATATGTTTCGAGGCTGTTGTCAATGATAAATTCTATAAATCGACGGAAACGGCTTCGTTTGCGGCTTTTTCCACGGAAAGTAGTTCTGATACATTGTCTGTGGTTACTGCGAAAGGTTCAGGTGGAGCACTGAAGTATTGTGTTACTGGTGATAAACTCGATCCTTCAGGTATCATTTATGATGGTAGTGACACTTTGTATACGTTATGGGTGGAGGATGTTACTGAATTCGAAACCAAATTGCTGGAGAGGAAAACGCCTCCGACATCGTCAGGAGCATATTTTGGAAACTATACTCAAATTATCAAATTAAGTTCCACTTCATATTTGAAATCATTCTCTTTCTATGCTTCATCAGACAATGGAGGTTCAATTACGATTCAACCTATAATCTACAAAGCTGGTGAGGAAGTTAGCAGTGGATATAATTTCGGTCCGATTTTTTGGTCTGGAACAGGAAAGAAATTTAACATAGAAAAGTCAGATGGAGTGGTGGAATTGGTTGTTGATTGTGACGTGCTATTACCTGCTAATTCCATAAGGGGGACAGAATATATTTTAGCGGCGAAAGTGACACTTAACAATGTTGCCCTGTATACGGCGGAAGTTGGTGGATCAGCCACCCAACAGGGTGGAAGCCTTTCTGTTATGTACTCGACGCCGATTAAGGATTCCGAGAATTATGGAATCATGGCGATAGGTTCTACTGCTAACCAAACTAATAACCCTAATAGAACAAATCCTTATTGGAACATTATCTTCGGGAAGAAAACCGATTATGATTGTGGACGTATTATGTTGTCCGCTAAATTGGGTTGCCCTCCATGTACCTCCCCGGATGAGGTGAAGATGTTGGTGGACGGCGTGGCTAAGACGTCTGATACAATCTCCTTGTGTGAGGAATCCCCTGCGGTGGAACTCTCGGTCGAAGATATTAAGAGCACCCAGAATTCTTCCGCTGCTTTCGATGTGCTTTGGTTCGTGGATCAACTGGGTAATGAGGACGATGCTGATCAGGTGGATCCGAAGGTTACTTCCTCTATCTACAAGACTAAGATCAAATGGTCCGCCGCTAAGGAGGGTACTACTGAGAAATATTATGTCAGGGGCCGCGACAATGAGAAGCCAACTAGTTCGAAATGCTTTGTCGAGGACTCTGTCGTGGTGAAGTATAACAAAAAGCCGGTTGTTCCGACCATCGAGATTCCTTCTTTCTGCAAAGGCCTCGTGGACGATGCGGTGAAGAGTTATCTGAACAATGATCTAAAGACGCTTTTGAATGGCTTGGAAGCTGATATATTAGACCCATCCAATGCTGCGGTGGCTGTGGCTGACCTTGCCACTTCCCTGAATGCCTTGGCTGCGGGTACGCAAACCTATAAGATATCGGTGACTGACATCGCAACGGGCTGCATCAGTGAAGTCTCTTCGTTTGATGTGAAGGTGAAGGCGATTCCGGACAAACCGGATGTCACGGATATCGACTTCCTTGTTTCGGACGAGACGAGTCAGCCGGTGGGAGATGGTGTTCCTTCTCAGCCGGGGGATATCCATTGGTACTCCAACAAGTCTGACTTCCCATCTAACCCGTCGACGACGATCCCAACCGTCTCCTTGAAGGAGGAGAAGACGTTCACCTTCTGGGTTTCCAAAAATGTGGATGGTTGCGAGAGCGACACGTCCAGCTTCTTGGTGACGGTGAACGACGCACCGGTTCCGGCTGCCCATGACACGCTTATCTGTGTGCAGAATAGCTTGACGAACCCTAATCCGTCGGTTGATTTGAGCACTCTGGTCACGGCGGGTGACCCTAAGAATCCAAACACTGCCTTTACATTGAATTGGTATACGGATCCGGATGCGGCGAAGGGAACGGGTTCCGCAACTGCACCGTCGGTTGATTATACCAAGGTGGGTGTTCAAACTTTCTATGTCAGCCAAACCAATGGAGATACGCATGCAGAAAGTAACAAGAAGGCTGTCTCAGTCAAGATCTACAAGGCTCACCAGTTGAGTCCGATTGCCTCAGACACCTACTGCGACGACGAGCAGAACCCTCGTGCGTTGGTGCAGTTCGCCGAGGACGGCACGACCGACTACGATAAGGCGACCGACATCCAGTGGTACCTGTACGGTGATCCATGGGATACGGACAAGTTGCCAGTCTTGGACATCAAGAAGGACACCACCTATGTCTTCGGAGCTGTTCAGTCCTACAAGGTCACATCCGCTATGGGAGACGAGTTGGAGACCTGCTACAGCGACACGACATACTATACGGTGAAGTCCTTCTACACATCGTCGCTGGAAGACTCATCCGTGGCGTACATCGCCGCCGAGCTTCAGGGCGACGGGAAGTTCCCGCCAATCACGGAGAAGGACGGATGGAGCGAGGAGCCGGGCTACACCTACTACTACGCGGAGCAGGGCTCGACCAACTTCTCCACGACAGTTCCCCGTCCGGGGGATCCGGGAGACCTCCACGGAGGTACCACAACCGTCATCTATGACGTGTACCGCGTGGCGGACGGCAAGCCTTTGGAGTGTCCGAGCAAGGTCAGCTCGATCTATGTGACCATCAGCGACGCCATGCCGCCGAAGGTGAAGGACTACCACTACTGCGAAGGCTCCGCGCTGCAGGACATCACGGCAGAGATCCAGCCGATCACCGGAAACACGGAGCAGGACTACCAGCTCTACTGGTATAAGAACAAGCCGGGCAACACGACGGATCAGCCTGACGCCACGGGCGACACCTATCCGGTCTCCGGCACGGCGACCGTTGAGAGCGACGGAAGCATCAAGTCGACCACCTACTACGTGGCGCAACACGACGTCAACACGGGTGCGACCAGTGCCGCGGTGGAGATCCACGTTGTGGTCTATCCGAAGCCGATCCTGACGATCACGGACCCTGCCGCCACCTGCGGTTCGGACAACAAGTTCGTGGACATCACGGGCACGTGGAAGGCGTCCAACACGAGCGAGACGGTGACCCCTAGCTACTCCGCCGATGTGCCTACGGCCGTTGAGGAGAGCGGCATCTACAAGATAAAGGGTGAATACAACATACCTACAAGGGCCTTCAAGGGAAGCAACATGGTCGAGGTGATGGACGCTGTGTGCGAGGGAGATGAGTTCCCTGTCAACGTCGAGGTGAACTACCTGACGGTTCCGACGATCGGCGACCAGACGGGCGTTTGTCCGGGCAAGGACATCAAGCTGACCGCTACCGCGGAGAGCTCTGATCCGGGCACGAGCCAGATCAAGTACCAATGGAGCGGCTACAGCACGCAGACGGGAAACCAAGCCACAGCGGTGGGCGCCATGGAGACGGGTACGAACCATGTGTTCCAGGTGACCGCGGAGGTGGGCGTATGTAAGTTCACGTCCCAGGATTATGTGGTGACGGTGGGCGATGGTCCGGTGGTCGGACGCCTCGACATGAGCGAGGTCGGCAACACCGAAATGCTCTCCATCTCCAGCTTCTCAGGCGACTTGAACACCCGCACCTACTACAGTTGCGGAGGCGAGGTGGTCGTGAAGTCTGGACTCTCCAAGACGGAGGGCGACTTCGAATGGTATGCGGATGGAGTCAAGGTGGAGACCGGCGACGTGCTGACTATCCCTGCGACGACTCAATACAGCGATAAGACCTACACGATCAAGTATATCAACGAGTGCGAGACGCAGACGACCTTCAAGATCATCACCGTTCCTCTCTCCGTTGAGTATGTCGGTCCTGACACGACCGTGGTTCTTTGCCAGGGAGAGGTGTTCGAGACCAAGGTGAAGGTCAATTGCCAGGAGGTGACTCCGCTCATCCAATGGTATAGGGACGCGACGCCGGTGGGCGAGAAGCAGAACGCCAGCACGACGACCAATGTGGTCTACGGCATCGAGAGTGTCGAGAAGCCGAACGACGGACGTTACAACTGTATCGTGACCAACCGCGGATGTACGGCGAAGACCAACGCGGATAGCCTCGTGGTTCATCCTAACGTGAAGGCCACACTGGACGAAGGCCCGCACATCGTGGCGCGCCATGACAGCAAGACGTTGAAACTGAACATCTCTGTTCCTGCGGACGGCGCCTTGTCCGACATCGTGTGGAACCGTGACGGGGAAGCGGTGCAGACCGGTTCGAGTGCGGAGTACACCGAGATGGACGTCGTGGCGGATCACGACTACTTCGT